>OLFV01000940.1_pt1 | contig 30877 bp, 24 predicted proteins | sample 1605551 | NCBI WGS metagenome assembly OLFV01 (sample SAMEA3888922, study PRJEB22519) | human gut metagenome | biome: human gut; feature: human-associated habitat; material: faeces | place: Denmark | collected 2011 | reverse complement strand
TTTTGATGAAATTCGCGGCTTGCCGCCTTGTGCGGCAAGCCGCCGGGAGGCGCGCCCTCCCCTGCCTCCCGCCCGTATCCCGCCCCTCCCGCCCGTATCCCGCCCCTCCCGGCGGGATACGGGGTCAAAAGTCTTGTCTGCTTTCCGCATGCGTCCTCCGGCCCCCGCAGGGCGCACAGATACGCTCTCTTGCAGAACCGCGCTGAAGACGCTGCGCGAGATGTACGCCTCTGCCCGGCAGCAGGCTGTTTCAGATACCGTTCTGCAATACAGCCTGCAGACACCGCACTTGACGAAAACAGGTTGAAATCTTACATGGAGACAGGATATGCGGCGTTTTCCGCCCATCTTCCTCCAGTTCTCGGCCGGGGGACAATGATGCCGTATGGTGCATCACTGTGCCCATGCAAACGTGTAACACATCGCCTCAGGAGGGCATCATGGCGGCTACCGTTCTTTTGACCTGTGCGGGATTTCTGGCTATTTCCGTTGTTTTCGGCTTTATCGGAGCCAAACTGAGCGACTAGAGCGTTTTCGCTTTGAGCATGCTCCCGGAGTCGAGCGGAGCGAGACCCCGCCGCGACGCCGGAGCAGCCACAATTCACTTGCGGCGTACAGCCTCGGCGGAAGCGTGAAACCTGCGGGCCGGAACATGAAATCCTGGCTGGCAGTTCTTCAATAACAAAATGCTACGGAGTCGGGCAAGGCGGCATCCGCCGCAATGCCGGGAAAACTCCGGTTTCAAGCGCGAAACCTGCGGCTCGGACACAAGAACCGGCTGGCAGGCATGTTCGATGACAGCATGCTCCCATGGAGCGCAGAAAAGCCCTCTCTTTTTACGGAGAGGGCTTTTCTGCGCTCCATGGGAGTATTTTACCTGATGTGAACCGCCTTCCCGAACAGGGAAACCGCGTTATCCACTCCGGGTTACAGGAACATATCCGGCCTGCGCACGGACACGAGATCCCGCTCCAGCAGCTCTTCGGCGATCTGCACCGCATTGAGGGCGGCACCCTTACGGATATTATCGGCCACAATCCAGAGGTTGAGACCATTGGCAATGCTGTCGTCCTCACGGATACGGCCCACGAACACGGGATCATCTCCGGCCGCGTCCACGGCAAGCGGATAGATGTTCTGGGAAGGATTATCCAGCACACGCACTCCCGGAGCAGTCGCCAGTATCGCCCGGGCATCCCTGCCGCTCAGCTTCTTTTCCGTTTCTATGTTGACCGACTCCGAATGACTGTAGAATACGGGCACGCGCACGCAGGTGGCTGTCACACGGATCTTCGGATCTTCCATGATCTTCACCGTTTCGTTCACCATCTTCATTTCTTCCTTGGTGTACTCGTTCTCCAGGAAGACATCAATGTGCGGCAGGCAGTTGAAGGCAATGCGGTGGGGGTATACCTCCACATCCGGTTCCTGCATGTTGAAAAGCTGACGCACCTGGTGCTCAAGTTCATTGATTCCCTTCTGACCTGTGCCGCTCACCGCCTGATATGTGGATACCACGACCCGGCGGATGCCCGCCGCATCATGCAGGGGCTTCAGCGCCACAACCATCTGAATGGTGGAGCAGTTGGGGTTGGCGATGATGCCGTTATGCTCCTCCAGAGCGTGCGGATTCACCTCCGGAACAACCAGCGGGCAGCGTTCATCCATGCGCCAGGCGCTGGAATTGTCTACCACCACACAACCGGAGGCGACGGCATGGGGAGCGAAGGTCTGGGATGTGCTTCCCCCTGCGGAGAACAGGGCAAGATCCACGCCCTTGAAGGAGTCGCTGCTCAATTCCTGCACGGTGAGTTCTTCTCCGTCCTCGCCGAATGGCACCTTCCTGCCCGCCGAACGCGCGGAAGCCAGCGCCACTACCCGGGAAGCGGGAAAGTTGCGCCCGGCCAGAGTATTCAGCATTTCACGCCCCACGGCGCCGGTAGCGCCGACCACGGCCACAACGAGAGATTTTTCCATGTCGCTTTCCTGTGTTTGACGCGGCATCACCGCAGCAAGAGCGCGCCCGGATCCGAACGCGCGTTTGTCACTCCTTGCACCGGGGGCGGCGGCCTGTCAAGTTCCGGGAACAAATTCCCAAAACCCGGAAGCTGTTCATGCAGCCCTGCGGGGGCATGTACCGCCGGTCGTCCCCCGGAAGCATTCTCAAAACAAAAGGCTCTGTCATGGAACCGTGTTGACGGCGTTGCGCGGAACGTATCGTTTTACTCCGGCACAGGCGGCAATATTCAGTGCCGCAGGGCAGCCCGTGTTCCACACGGGCGCAGGACAGCATGTGTCCACGACCGGCCCGCTTGCGTTTTGCGCGGAAAACGCTGCGCTCGCGCCTCCGGCGGTCAAGAATATGTTCAACACCATTCCATGACAGAACCAAACAAAAAAGCCCTACTCCGCCCGGAAGTCTCCGCTTTTGCCGCCGCTCTTGTATACCAGGCGCACGTCACGGATAACCATATCCTTCTGCACGGCCTTGGCCATATCGTAAATGGTGGCCGCCGCAACCTGAGCGGCCATGAGAGCTTCCATTTCCACACCTGTCCTGCCGCTGACGCGCACCTCGCTTTCCAGCAGCACGGAGGGCGGTTCATCCCGGATTTCAAAACGGATGTCCGCATAGTTGACAGCCAGAGGGTGACAGAGGGGAATCAGTTCCCAGGTGCGCTTGGCCGCCATGATGCCCGCTACCTTGGCCACAGCCAGCACATCGCCCTTGGGCAGAGCGTCGCGTCTGAGCAGATCGAGCGTCGAGGCGCTCATTTCCACCACGGCGCGGGCGCGGGCCACGCGCCGCGTTTCCAGCTTGCCGCCCACATCCACCATGCGCAGGCTTCCGTCTTCCGCCAGATGGGTAAAACCGGGTTCGGCCTCATGGCGCAGTCCGTCCCGCCCGAGCGCCGCGTGGACGGAATTGAGCAGCACGCGCAGAACAGCGTCGGGATCGAGATCGGAAGTGTCTACCAGAACAGCGTCGGGAGCCGGGCGCAGGGGGTCCAGCGCCCGTCCGCGATCCTGTTCGTCGCGCTGAACTATATCATTCAGCACCGTATTGAAATCAGCCTCCAGACCTCTGGCGAGCAGTTCCCTGAACCGGCGTTCGGCCCGGACTTCAGGCCGCGCATCGAGAAAAAACTTGCGCCGCGCGCCGGGAAAGACTTTCGTCCCCATATCGCGGCCTTCAGCCACCAGGGAGACCCCTTCCCCCAGCTCCTGCTGGGCCTTCTGCAGCTCGCTCCGCAGCACGGGCAGTCTGGCCACCAGAGACGCCAGTCTCCCCGCCCGTTCGGTGCGGATTTCCTCGCCTACGGGTCTGTCGCAGCAGCACAGAATCCACGAGCCGCCCTCCCCCCGGCGCAGGGAAAAGGCAAAGGCGGCACAGCGGCGACGCAGCTCCTCTTCCGGCAGATCGGCGGCTTCTGCTCCCAGGGCAAGGCCAAGCGTGCGGTACATGGCCCCCGTATCAAGGTAGGCGATGCCCAGTTCGGCGGCCAGACGCCGGGCCAGAGTGCTTTTGCCGACTCCGGCCGGGCCGTCCATGGTAATCACGAAAGCCTTGCTCATGTTCATTTCCCCAAACGCCGCACGGCGCAATGTTGCATGGTGCTGGAGGGATATCCCGGAGACCGGGGGCGGCCCGCGGAAAGTTCATGTCCGCGGGACCATGCGCTCCATCGGAAAAACTCCGGCCGCGCCGCATCACGCGCGGAGGAACTCCCGGCACAGTTCGAGAAAAAAGCGGTTTTCCTCCTCCCGTCCCACGGTGACGCGCAGCCAGTCCGGCAGATGATATGCCCCGAGCCCCCGGATGATCATCCCCCGCTCCAGCAGACGGGCATGCAACTGCCTTGCCGTCATCTTTTCCGCCGGAGGGGAAAACATGATGAAGTTGGACTGGCTGGGAATGACGGAACACCCCATGCCCTGCAGTTCGCGGGAAATCAGTTTCCGTCCCTCACGGGTGAAGCGCAGGCTTTCCCGCCGGAACGCGTCGTCCGAAAGAGCGGCCAGCGCGGCTTCCTCCGCGAGGATGTTCAGGGAAAACGGCAGACGCACGCGCCACAGGTAGTCGGCCAGCCGTTCAGGCAGGATGCCGTAGCCGATACGCAGACCGGCCAGCCCGTAAATTTTGGAAAACGTGCGCAGGATCGCCACATTGGGCAAACGATCAAGCGCGGGCAGCAGCGACTGCCCCTCGTCCGCGAACTCCATATACGCCTCGTCCACCACCAGCAGACAGGCGGGGGGCAGCGCGCGGGCCAGATCCTCCAGACGTTCGGGCGCGGCCAGGCGGCCGGAAGGGTTATCCGGCGACGTCACGAATGCCAGCGTGGTATTCTCATCCGTCAGCTTCAGCATGGCCTCGAAATCGAAATCGAAATCACTCCCGAGCGGCGCACGGCGCAGTTCCACTCCCGCCATTTTCGCCTGCGTGACATAAAGCCCGAAACAGGGGGAAAACGCCACCGCGTTGTGCGTACCGGGAACGGCGCGGATCCTGAACAGCAGATCGATCAGTTCATCCGATCCGTTGCCGACAAAAATGCGCTCCGGCCCGACCCGATACCTCTCGGCAAGGGCGCTCACCAGGCGGGGATTTCCCGCCTGCGGGTAACGATGCGCGCGGGAAAGCGCGGCAAGCAGCGCTTCACGCGCGGAAGGCGGAACGCCCAGCGAGTTTTCATTGCTCGCAAGCTTGATTACCCGCTCAAGGCCATAGCGGAGACGTATCTCCTCCATGCTCAGACCTGGTTCATACGCTTCAAATTCCGCCACATCGGGCCGCACATCCGTGCAGCGGGCAAAAGAAGCACTCTTCCGCAGTGCGTCCATTTGTTCTGTCATGCCGCAATCCTGAAAACGGGCGCGCGTTCCGCCACGGAGCCGTGTCCGTGGCGGAACGCGCCAGATTGTTCATATCGTAGCCGACTGTCATCCGGAACAGCCGCCGTTATCGCCGGCAGAGGATTCTTTCCGCCGACGGAAGGAATCCGCGCGGAAAACCCGCATCAGGCGGATATCCGGATCTTCCGCATGCTACCTGGATTCTTCCTCAGGCAGATCGTCGGCGGGACGGATAGTCAGCACCGGGCGGGAGGAATTCTTGACCACCTTTTCCGCCACGGAACCGAACAGAATACGGTCAATACCCTTGCGGCCGTGAGTCCCCATGACGATAAGATCGGCATCCTCATTTTCCGCAAGACTGAGGATCTCCTCGGCGGCATAGCCGACGACGACTTCCGCCTTTACCTGCACATCGGGGAAGTGTTCGGCCACGAAGTCGGCCATGGCCTTTTCCGCTCCGGACACGATTTCCCCCACAAAACTGTCGATGGTGTTGGGCGGAACGTGGAATCCGGTATACTGGGTCAGAGTGGGAGCGGCATACACGGCAACAATGCTCGCCCCGGACATCTTCGCCAGCATGGTCGCATATTCGGCCACCTGCCTGCTGTGCTCGGAAAGGTCAAGAGCGCATACAATCTTCTGCAGCTTCGCCATGTCATTTCTCCTGCGTTTGGCCCGGGAAACGCCCCGGACCGATGTATGTCGCCGGGAGGCAGGCGACAATCCGCGCCAATCCTGTCCGACGTTCAGATAATAGGGCTTTTGCGCCGCCTAGACAAGCCCCGGGGCAAAGTGTGCCCTGCGGGCAGAAAATGCCGCCCCGCCTCACGCCGCGGAGCGGCATTCTTTGCCTGCCTCCTTTTTTTAGCGCAGGAAAATCAACGGATTGGACATATTGCCTTTTCTGGCATATTTCTTGCTTGTTTTCAGAACAAACAAGGGAGGCTCCATGAACATCAACACTGAACTGGAACGCCTTCGGGCGACTGAACAGCTCCAGCGGGAAGCGGGGGGAGCGGCCGCGCAATCCGCGCCTGCGGGAGATTTCGGAGCCCTTCTTGCGCGACAGATGGGACGGGGAACAGCTTCCGGCCCTTCGCCCGACGCGCTGCGCGCGCTGGGCGACCCCCTGCGGCTTGCCAACCTCGACGTCATGACGCTGGGCGACTTCGACGGAGCGGAAAGGAACGGAACGGACGACAGCCTTGTCGAAGCCCTGACCGGCGGTCTGAGCACGACGCTGGACAGTGTCGACCGCTATGCTTCCATGCTGAGCGGCCGTAACGCCGACGCCCTGAAGTCCGCCTATGGCGAACTTGACGCGCTGGATTCTTCCCTCGCCGAACTGCGCAGGAATCTGGGCAGACTGTCCAGGGCCGAACCGGAACTGGAAGGCATGGTCAACGAGCTGGAAGTACTCGCCGCTGCCGAACGGATCAAGTTCGACCGGGGCGATTACCTGTAAAAACATGTCGCCGGCACCGGAAAAGCCCCGCCGTCAGTGACGGCGGGGCTTTTCCCGAACCTGCGCCACCTCTCCGGCGCTGCCGCGGCTCACTTGCGGCGTACAGTTCCGGCTTCGGGCGTGAAATCAGCGATCCGGAACCGGACTGCCCCGGCAGCATATCTTTTCAGATGCAAGACGCTCCGGAGATTCAGCCGGAGGCATGCCGCCGCAGAACATCTCGCAGGGCCTGCCCCGAACCCTGTATTCAGGAATGCTTATGACACAGCCCACCGTTCCTCCCGCTCCGCACGCCGATCTGCGCGCAGCCAGAGGGCAGGCCACGCGCGCCCGTCTGCTGGCCGAGGCTCTGCGTCTTTTTGCCGAACGGGGATATGAGGGGGTCAGCACCCGCGCCGTGGCTCTGGCGGCGGAAAGCAACGTGGCGCTCATAGCCTTTCACTTCGGCAGCAAGCGGGGCCTGTACGAGGCCGCTGTGGAAGCCGTGGCGCGGCGCACGGCGGAAGCCATTGCCCCCGCTGAGGAAAATCTGCGCCGGGGCATCGCGGAACTTGCGGACAGACGCGAGGATCTGCTCGCCCTGCTGCGCTCCGAGGTGCAGGAGTTTCTGGCCCGCCTTCTGCCGGAAGAGCGCACTCCCGGCTTTTTCCCCCTGCTGACCCGCGAAATGCATGAGCAGGGAGAACTTTCCGTGCGGCTGTGGAATATTCTGCTGCCCGCCCTGCGGACCGTGGAAGAGCTTCTGGTGGCCGTCAGTTCTCCTGAACAGCGCCCCCGCGCGCGCACCGCCGCCTTTCTGCTGATTGATTCCATGATGGGCATCGTCCGGGATTACGATATCTTCCGCCGTCACATGGACGGCGGCCAGAACTCCGCACAGGACGCCGCCCTGCTTGCGGAGCTGCTGTGCCGGGGCATCGAGCCGGGCTTTGCGGCGCCCTCTTCAGGCAAGGCATGTTTCAATCCACAGTCGCCCCATCCGCCGGCTGACTGAAGCAGCCGACGGACAGGGGTCGTGCGGATTGCCCCTCCCTGAAGGAATTTTTGATGAACCCGCATCCTCCCGGGGAGGACTTTCATGCGGAACGAATCTCCCATACCTTCCCTCCGCCCCAATGGTTCAAACAACATATGGGCGAACATCCTTCATCTTGCCGCGCGTCAGGCCTTTCCGGCGGGGCATCCCCTGGAGCTCCGGGGAAGCGCGCTGACCGATTTCTACTATATTGAAAAGGGCCGCCTGCTCATCACCTATACGTCACAGAACGGGCGGGAACGTCCCATCCTCACTCTCGGCCGCGGCAACATCTTCAACGCCTCCACAGCACTGACCGGTTTTGACAACCCCGATTCGCAATACCTCTGCCTCGACGATACCGTACTCTGGCGCTTTCCCGGCTCGCTGCTGACCTCTCCCGACTTCGTCCGGCAGTATCCGGAGCTTGTGATCAATCTGATGCAGTCACTGGGAAACAAGAATCTCCAGATGCATGAGACCCTTTCCTACACCGGGCCGGACGCCGCGCTGGTGCAGCTTGCCCGCTGGCTCTCCCGCATGGCGGACAACCACGGCGCGCTGTCCTTCCGCCCCGGTCTGACCCAGCAGGAACTGGCGGACATGCTGGGAGTTCATCGGGCCACACTGGTGCGCTGCATCCACGCTCTGCGGGCACAGGGCATCGTCAGCCGCTTCACGCGGAATGCGCTGGATATCACCGACCCGGCAGCCCTGCGCAGAATTGCGGAACAATAGAGCTTTTCCCGGGCTGACGGCAAACCCTGCCCTGATGTTTCAGTCCGCAGCCGACGGACAGGGGACGCGCGGATTGCCCCTCCCTGACGGGAGGGATTGCGAAAAGGGATTTCAGCGGCTTCACCGCTGTGTCGGCAGCACTTTCCCCCGGAGCGGGGGGCTTGGAGTCATAAGGCAATTCCTGATGAAAAGGCACATTCCATCCGGATACCCCGCCTGATATCATTTCTCCGTGAAATGCCTCTCCCCCAAGGAAAAGACAATGAAACTCCTTGACATTGGGATCAGTTATCAATAGCGTTTCGGCATGTTCCGGCGCGGCCGGAGAAACACTGTTTCACGGGAGAGAAACAATGCCAAGATTCATGTGGTTCATCATCGCGACCGCGGGCCTCATCGTGGGCTACCTCATTTACGGCCGCTTTGTGGAAAAGGTTTTCGGCCCCCAGCCCCAGCGTCCCACTCCGGCAATCACCCATGCCGACGGCGTGGACTTCGTGGCCATGCCCAAATGGAAGCTGTGGCTGATTCAGCTTCTGAACATCGCGGGCGTCGGTCCGGTGTTCGGCCCCATCATGGGCGCGCTTTACGGCCCCGCCGCCCTGCTGTGGATTGTGCTGGGCTCCATCTTCGCCGGAGCCGTGCATGACTATTTCTCCGGCATGCTGTCCGTGCGTTACAACGGCGCCAACGTGCCGGAAATCGTGGGCTACAACCTCGGCAAAATCGCCCAGTGGGTGATGCGCGTCTTCGCCGTGCTGCTTCTGCTCCTTGTGGGCGTGGTATTCGCCACGGCACCTGCCGGCCTGCTGGCCAAACTCACTCCGGAATGGCTGGATTTCAAGGTCTGGCTCGGCGTCATTTTCTTCTACTACTTCCTGGCCACCATTGTGCCCATCGACAAGATCATCGGCCGCATCTACCCCCTGTTCGGCGCTCTGCTCCTGATCATGGCGGCCGGCATTACCCTGATGCTGTTTGTGGACGATTCCGGCAAGTTCTATCACTGGGCGGAATGGGGCGTGAACCAGCATCCCTCGCAACTGCCGCTGTGGCCTCTGATGTTCATCACCATCGCCTGCGGTGCCCTCTCCGGCTTCCATGCCACCCAGTCGCCGCTTATGGCCCGCTGCGTGGACAATGAACGTGAAGGCCGTTCCGTGTTCTACGGCGCAATGATCGCCGAAGGCTTCATCGGTCTGGTGTGGGCCACGGTGGGCATGACCTTCTATCAGGACCCAGCCGCGCTGGCCGCCTCCATCAATGCCGGCACCGCCAGCAACGTGGTATATGAATCATCCCGCGCGCTCATGGGCTCCTTCGGCGGTCTGCTCGCCATTCTGGGCGTCATCGTGCTGCCCATCACCTCCGGCGACACCGCCTTCCGCGCCGCCCGCCTGACCATCGCGGACATGATCCGCATGCCGCAGCTTACACCTGTCAAGCGTCTGACCATCGCCATTCCCGTGTTCATCATCGGCATCGCCCTGTCGCAGATCGACTTCAACATCATATGGCGCTACTTCGGCTGGTCGAACCAGACTCTGGCCGCCATCATGCTGTGGGCTGCCGCCGCGTACCTGCTGCGCCGCGACAGACTGCACTGGATCTGCACCGTGCCCGCGGTATTCATTACCGCCGCCAGCGTGACCTATATCTGCTATGAACCCAGCATGGGCTTCGGCATGTCCATCGGCGTATCCGAAATCATCGGTATCGTCTTTTCCGTCATCTGCCTCGGCGCATTCCTCGCCATCGGCCGCAAGCCCGTGGAAGGCGCGCCTCTTGACGTGTAATTCTTCACGCTGGCGCATCATGGCCAGAGCGTTTTGCGACTGAAACCCCCTGCAGGCGGGACGCCATGTCCGGCCTGCAGACTTCACTCCCGCAGGCGGCGACACCGGAGAGGGAGAGAAGCGGTGCGTCTCACCCTGCTCTGCTCCGCAGAGCATTTCAAGAGCAAATGCTCTGGCATGAAACAGCCCTGACCCCGGACTTCCGGTGGCAAGGCCCGTCGTGTGCATACGACGGGCCTTGTTCATGTGCCCGGTCTCACGCCGCTGTATGGCCGACTCTCTTCCAGAACGGGAATGTTGAGAGCATGTCGGTTATGAAATGCTCTCCTTCAGTCGAGCGAGGCGAGACTGAAGCCGCGCCGCCGGAGCAGCCGCAATTCACTTGCGGCGCATGGCTCCTGCGGCGGCGTGAAACCTGCGGGCCAGAAGCCCGGGTCCGGCAGGCATGTTTCATGCATGCGCGGCTGTAATTTTTTGTAACGTTTTCCCGTCGTTCCCGCTTTGACATGCCGCTCCTGCAATTTTATATACAGACAGCACAAGTATTGTCCCACGGTCGTGCCGCGCATGACCGTCCCCCCGTCCCGGGCCACCCGAATTTCGGCGCGGCGCGCCGCTCTGAAGGGACACCTCTCCATGGATACCGACTGCACCCTTGATTCCTGCCCGGCCTACGGGCTCGGAAGGAAGGCTCTTATTGTCTATCTCGCCTTCCTCAGCGCCTTCACTCCGCTTTCCACCGATCTTTTTCTTCCCGCCCTGCCCATCATGGCGGAATACTTTCAGGCAACGCCGGGGCTTACCAACCTGACGCTGATGGGCTTCATGTTCTTCTTCGCGCTGTCCATGCTGGTCTGGGGGCCGCTCAGCGACAAATACGGCCGGCGTCCCGTCATTCTGGCCGGACTGACGCTGTATCTCCTCTCCAGCGTGATGTGCGCGCTTTCCTCCGACATCTGGATGCTCATCGGCGGACGCGTCATTCAGGCGACAGGCAGCGGTGCCGTCAGCGCCGTGGCCATGGCCATCACCAAGGACGTGTTCAGGGGCCGCACCATGGAAAACGTGCTTACCACCATTCAGACCATGATGCTTATCGCGCCCATGATCGCGCCCGTCCTGGGGGGCTTTCTGCTGGCCCTCAGCTCCTGGCGCGGCATTTTCTGGGCTTTCGTCATCTGCGGGGTCGTCGCCTGGCTTGGTCTGCTGCCCCTGCGCGAATCCCTGGAGCGCCCAACGGAAGGCCCGGCCCTCAAATCGCTGGGCCGTATCGCCTTCGTACTCGGGCACGGCCGCTTTTCCGCCCTGCTGGCGGTCTTCTCCGTGGCCAGCATGCCCATCATGGTCTTTCTCGCCACATCAGCCTATGTGTACCAGCGGAGTTTCGGCGTCAGCCCCCAGATGTACAGCGCCTTTTTCTGCGCCAACGCGCTGGCCTCGGTGCTGGGCCCCACACTTTACCCCCGCGTACTGCGCGAACTGCCGCAGCGGGGTCTGATCACCGCCTGTTTCGCCGCAGTCGCGGCAGGCTCCGCGCTGCTGCTCCTGTTCGGTCATGCCGGGCCTTTCTGGTTCGCGGCCCTCATGCTGCCCGTCACCTTCTGCTCCACCGCGATCCGGCCGCCTTCAACCATCATTCTCATGACCATGCTTGACAGCGATACCGGTACGGTGGCCTCTCTTATCGGCAGTGCGGCCGTTCTCTGCGGCAGTTTCGCCATGCTGGTCAGCGGCCTGTGGACAGACCCCCTCGTCTCCACCGCCGTCATCAGCCTATTCGCCGGGCTGTTCTGCCTTGCGGGATGGCTCATCCTGGGCCGGAACGCGAAGCGCGGGTAAAGTATTGCCGCCGGGATGCATATCCGCGGCCGGCGACGCCGAGCCTCACGAAATGACGTCGCCGCCCTCCTCCGCAAACTTCCCTTTCCCGCGCTTCCGGCTTTTTGAATATTCGCCGGAGCATTTCGCCTTTGAAATGCTCTGCGGAGTCGAGCGGAGCGGGACTGAAGCCGCGACGCCGGAGCAGCCGCAAATGAATTGCGACTGCTCCGGTGGAGGCGTGAAACCTGCGAGTCAGAACACAGGGCCTGGCTGGCAGATATTTTCGAGAGCAAAACGCTCTAAACTCTGATCATCCCTGCGGCAAAGGATGACACAGCGTCCCCCTCCTGCGCGGGAGAAGCCGAAGCCGCCGGCAGGGCGAGCCATTCCTTCCAGTAGCGCAATGCCTTGAGAAAGCGCGTCAGTTCCGCCTCAAAGAATTCATAGGGTATGTCTCCGCGCAGAATCACATGCAGAGTAAAAATCTCGCGCGCGGCATCCAGTCCGATACACGCGCCGCCGCTTTCCGCGCCGAGGCAGTTGGCCGTCAGCAGGCGGCCGTATGCCTCTTCCCTGCCCGAGGCGGAGCCCATGTCCGCCATGATGTACAGAGAATCTCCAGACTGCTCAAAATCCACAGTATCGTCATCAAAGTGGACGCGGCAGGTTCCCGCCTCGCCCAGTTTCAGGGAAACGCCAAGTTTCGCGCCGAGTCCGGCCACAAGTTCCGCTGCATTCATCGAAAGTTCCTTTATAAACGGCGAAGCCGATGCAATCCTTTTCCGCACCCCCCTCCCTCCGGGAGAAGCAGCCCGCGCGCACTCTCCATCGGCCGGGGCGGCTGCGGATTGAAACATTTTTGCCATCCCCGCAATGCGGACAGGGTTCGCCGGGAGAAGTTCCCCTCCGGCGAACCCTGCACAAAGCTACTCTTCCATCCTCACCACGGTGGAAATAATGCTCATGGCCGAGGACACCGAGGCGTATTCCGCCTGAAGCGCGGCCATTTCCGGAGAGTCGTGACGCACGCGGCTCATGCTGTGCTGGATCTCCGTCAACTGCGTCTCACCCCGGGCAAAAAGCGTCCGCATGCGTTCCGGCTGTCCGCGCATGGCGTCCGCAATATCGGGATTGCGATCCAGAAAGGCTTCCCGCGCGAACCGGTTGACGGCCGAAAGCTCATCGGACCCCATATCGCTGAATTCCTGCGCGGAAAAGACTTCATGGGCGCGTTCGTCAAGCTGCGCTCCGACGGAGCGGAACAAGCCGAAAAGCTCGTCAGTACCCAGTTCTGTCTCACTCAGGCCGTTCCGCAGGCCTGACGGGGCCATGCGCTCCGCGACAGCCGCGCAGGAACGCAGGAAGCCGGCCTTTTTCAGCGTGGAACTGGTCAAGACCTCATTTTTCCAGTCCGCCGCAAGCTCCGGCGAGAGGCCGAGTTCATCAATCGACGCATACAGGCCCCTCTTGCCCGCCAGGAAGCGATCCACAATGCTCTGGTAACCGCCCCTGATCTGTTCCGTGGACGGCATGGCATCCGGGCCTGTTTCCCGCCTGCCGCACTGGTCGTGGATATCCTTGCGCAGATAACCAAACCTTCCGCTCTGATCCACTTCCCTCAGATCGAGCCGCGCCCGTATCTCTTCTTCACCCAGGCCCGTGGCGGCGGCCATTCCGGCGTATATATCGGCCATTCCCTGATTCCAGGCCGTCTGGATATCGTTTTCCACCCGCAGCAGAACGCCCGCTTCAGGCAGGCTGTCCAGAAGCGCCGCCACGGCGGCCCTGTCTCCGGCGCCGGCAATGGCGTCCGCCAGCTCGGGATGCCGCTGCCGCAGGGCATACGATACGGAGGAAAGCCCGTCCGCATCCACATTCAGGCCCATGCGCCGCGCCATTTCTCCCAGCAGCCCGCGAAACGCGCCGTTCGCGGCGGCGTCATGGGCGCGAGCCTCAAACAGCGCCGCCAGATCGCCGGATGTGACGGGCGTTGCGGAAGCGCGTATATCTCTTGCCAGAAGAGAGGATACTGCGCTGCGTTCCCCGGAGTTCCATCCGTTCAGCGCCATGGCGCTGTCTCCGACAGGCAGGCAGTCCGCTCCGAAGCGTGCCCGCATGTCCGCAACGGCATGATCCAGCGCCAGAGCATGGGCGGGGGGCATCTCCGCCCTGCCCAGCGAAGCGGCCAGACTTTCGTTGTGTTCGGCAGGGCGGGGCAGACCGAGCAGCATACTCTGCGCGCACAGCGCGGAATTCATCAGATGCACCCCCTGCTCCAGCAGATTCTCGCTGGAGGAGCCGCTCAGTTCCATCCCCTTGCCGGCATCAGCCGAAAGCATGTTCATCAATCTGTCCACCAGGTCGGGCCGCGCCGCCAGTGCGTCACTCAGACCGGGCACCACATCAAGCATGGCCTGCGCCGCATAAAAACGCGCATCGCCCTGTCCGTCTCCGCCAAGTTCCGCCCAGGCTTCCGGGCCATAGTGAGCATGCAGGGCACTCGCGACTTTCGCCCCCAGGCTTTCCATCAGGCCAAGAATTTCCCGATCTCCGAATTCTCCGGCAGGAGCGTTCAGCGCTTCCAGCAGACTGCGGGCGTCGACACCCGAACCCACGGCATGGAAGCTCGTGAACATATCCCCCTTGTCCAGTGTGCGTTCGCTCAGCGCCTTGCTTTTCCAGTCGTCCGCAAGCCGTGGGGATAATCCGAGCCTGTCCACCGAAGCGAAAAGCTGCGCCTTCTGGTTCACGAACCTGTCCGCAATGTTGCGGAAGGCGGCGACAAGATCGTCGCCGCGAGCGGGGTTTTCCCCTTTCAGAACGTCCGCGGCCAGATACACAAAAGAATTTTCCAGCTTGGTGAAGTCCGTCTGCTGCCGGACAAGCGCCTCACTCAGCCCGGTGGCCTGCGCAAGGCCGCTGACGGCGCTCTCCTGCGCCCGGGCCTGGGCGTCCGCCACGGCATGGCGCAGCCGCACGTCGTCGGCAATGCGGGGCATAAACGCTTCCAGCCTCGCGTCAACGGCGGCGCGATCCGCGCATGCGGACAGCGCCGCGGACAATTCGGGAGAATCCCGCAGCAGACTTTGCCTGATGAGGGCCGGTTTCGCGCCAGCGTAGCCGATTTCCCCGCAACACGCGCCTATGCGGGCTTCCAGCACCCGATTCGCCATCAGGGGTGTCCCCTTTTCCACGATCAGCGCGCGCAAGGCCTGGGGAGAACCCTCTTCCGCAGCAGTGCGCAGGGCGTCTTTCACTCCTTCCAGCAATGCAAGTCTGCCGGGCAGCGTTTTCAGCGTCATGCCTTCGGGAAGAATATCCGCGCCGAAACGTGCGCGCAGATCGGCAAGGGCTTCACTGACCGCCGCCTGATGGGCCGCAGGCAGCGTTTCCTTGCCCAGCCCATCCACCAGCCCTCTGTTGAATGCGTCGGCCCGGGGCGGAGCGGGAGGAAGATGCTCCCCCGCCACCCTGGGCCCGGGAGCCTCGCCCGCGCGGGCATGGCGGACCAGAGCGCGGATGCCTTCGGAAATACCCAGTGTGGCAATCCCCAGAATCACGCGCCCCGCGACGCTTCTGGCGGAAGGCCGCGCTCCCCGCAGCTCGGCGGGTGCATCCGCTTCCGCCCGGGGGAGCACCCCCTGCATACCCGGCTGCTGGACACCCGAGCCGCCGACCTGGTTAATTTGTGACATAACCATTCCCCTTTCATAATGAATTCATGCGGGATTCAACCCGTATCCGGCCACGGCGCAAACCTGTTCCAGAGAACGGCGGACGGGAGAACGCCTGCCAGGATTCCAGCAGTATATGTCCTCCTTCTGCCGCTGCATATGCCAATAACATTGGCATATGCCCGCACCTTCACCATACTTGATGCAAGACACATGCCAAGAGCCTCACCCAGGAGGAATGTCCTTTTCCCGGTATGGGAGAAGAGAAGCGGAAGCAGCGCCTTTCAGGAACGGAGCAGGGGAAAGCGCGGCTTCATGACGGCGCGGACGAACCGGATACGGATATGTGCCGATCCCGTCCATGCGGAAACCGGACTGACCCGGCAAAAGCGCTCTCCGGCGCAGCGGCACCCATCGCTTTTTACAGCAGGACCGGGAAATTCCTGCTGAAGGGAACTATTGCCTCATGACACGACATATTTCGTATTCCGTGTCGGGCTCATTCACGGCGGCTGCTCCGCCGCGCCATGCTCTCGCACGGCGACCGGCACACCGAAACTTTGGAACATTTTGCTTATAAAATGCTCTGCTTCAGTCGAGCGAGGCAAGACTGAAACCGCGCCGCAGGAGCAGCCGCAGTTCACTTTCGGCGCATGGCTCCGGCGGCGACGTGAAAGCCTGCGGGCCGGAACACGGGGCCAGGCCGGCAGATATTTTCAAATGCCATACGCCCTGGATATTTCGGTGTACTACGCCCCCAGATACGCCTGCTGCACGCTGGGGTTGGCAAGCAGGTTCGCCGCGCTGTCTTCCATGACAATGCGCCCGAGTTCCAGCACATAGCCGCGCGAAGCCAGCCTGAGCGCAGCACGGGCATTCTGCTCGACGATAAGAATGGTCACGCCGCTCTCATTGACCTTGCGGACAGTCTCGAAAATGGCCCTGACCATGAGCGGGGCCAGGCCGAGGGACGGTTCATCCAGAAGAAGGACACGCGGCTGCGCCATAAGCGCGCGGGCAATGGCCAGCATCTGCTGCTCTCCGCCGGACAGGGTCCCGGCCAACTGCTCGCGGCGTTCATACAGGCGGGGAAACAGCTCGAAAATCCAGTCCCGCGTGCGGGCCGCGGATTCCCTGTCCCGAATGGTGAAGGCGCCAAGGCGGAGGTTTTCCAGCACGGTAAGCGCGCCGAACACCCGGCGTCCCTCCGGGGACTGAGCCAGCCCCCGGGTTACGATTTCATGGCTGGGCAGCCTGTGGATATCCTCGCCGCGCAGGCGGATTGCCCCGCTCATCCAGGTGGCGAGTCCGCTGACGGTCTGAAGCGTTGTGGTTTTGCCCGCGCCGTTCGCGCCGAGAATGCTGACGATTTCGCCCTCATCCACATGCAGGCTGACGCCGTGCAGGACTTCCACCCTGCCGTATCCGGCATGCAGGTTGTCCAGTTCCAGAAACATGCTGTCTCCCCTTATGCGGGCGCCGTCTGCCGGCCCCCGGCGCTGGAGTCAAAAGGATTCAGTCATCCTGTCCGAGGTAGGCCTCGATGACGCGGGGGTCATTCCGAACCTCTCCGGGCAGTCCGTCGGCTATTTTCGCGCCGTATTCCAGCACGACCAGTTTCTCGCACACCTTCATTACCAGCCCCATGTCATGTTCGATGAGCATGACGGTAATGCCGCGATCCCGGATGGCTCTGATCAGTCGGACCAGAACGGCGGTTTCCGGCTGATTCATGCTGCCTGCGGGTTCGTCCAGAATGATCAGCGCAGGATCGGATGCCAGAGCCCGCGCCATTTCCAGCAGGCGCTGATTTCCGTAAGAAAGACTCCCCGCCTCTTCGTCGTGACACTCCGCCAGGCCGACGAATTCCAGCTCGCTCATGGCGCGTTCCCGGGCCTCTTTCTCCTCGCGCCGCTGGGCCGGAGTGCGGAACATGGAGGCCAGCATGCCGGAACTCATGCGGCAGTGACGGCCTGCCAGAACATTTTCCAGCACGGGCAGAGAGGGGAAAAGCCGGATGGACTGAAAGGTGCGGGCAATCCCCATGTCCACGATGCAGTGCGGCTTGCGGCCCACCAGCGACTGCCCGCGGAAGAGGATTTCACCCCGATCCGGCGTATAGTTGCCTGTAATCAGGTTGAACACCGTGGTTTTGCCCGCCCCGTTGGGACCGATGATGCCCATGACGCTGCCCTGCTCCACGGAGAAGGAGACGTCATTGACCGCCACAAGACCGCCAAAGGTCTTGGTCACGCCGGAAAGATTCAGCAGATCGCTCATGATGCCCCTCTCCCGCCTTCCGGCTTTGCGTCCGTTCCATCATCCGGTCCGTTCAGCGCAGATCCGCCTGCCGGCCATGTCTCCGCCGCTCCGGAACGCCGGGAAGCGAAAAAGCCGCTCACGTCATATCGCCGGGGCGCAGGGGGCAGGATGCCCTGGGGTCTGATGATCATCATGATCATCAGGGCCAGACCGAACACAAGCATGCGCGCCTGCGCGAAATCGCGGAATATCTCGGGCAGGCCGAATACCAGAAAGGCCCCGAGAATCACGCCGGTAAGACTGCCTCCGCCCAGGATGACCGCCGCGAACAGCAGCACCGAATCCCAGAATGTGAAGGAACTCGGTGAGATGATGGTCATCTTGGCGGCGAACAGCGTGCCTGTCATGCCTGCCCAGAAGGCTCCCAGCACAAAGGCCATGAGCTTGTAGTGAGCCACATCAATGCCGCAGCCTTCGGCCGCGATGTCGTCTTCCCTTATGCAGGAGAGCGCCCGCCCGAAGCGGGAGTTGTGCAGCCACCAGAACAGCAGGACGGTAACGCCCACGCTGCCCCAGATCAGGTAGTAGAAGTCGATGCCCTTCCTGATCTTCATTCCGAAAATCTCGGGCCGCGCGATGCCGAAAATGCCGTTGGCCCCGCCGGTCAGCCCGCCGGGGTCATTGGTCAGCGTAATCCGCACAATCTCCACAATGCCGATGGTTACCACCAGCAGATAATCTCCGCGCAGGTGGATGATGGGCCGCGCCACAACCAGAGCGAACAGCGCGGCCGCCGCTCCCGCCGCGGGAAGCAGCCAGAGCACCGGAACTCCGAAACGGGTGTTCAGAATGGCCGTGACATATGCGCCTACGGCATAGAAGGCCGCATGCCCCATGTTGAATATCCCGGTCTGTCCGAGAATGACATTAAGCGAAAGGGAGAGCATCACCCCCAGGCCTATGCTCACAAATACGTCAATCCAGTACAGATTCATGATCCGGGGCAGCACGGCCATGACCGCGACGGCAAGCAGTACGGCGGGAACGCGCAGCGCGGGCGGCAGACGGAACCTGCGTCCGGCGTCCGTTCCTCCGTTCCGGGCCTTGTTCAGAACATCCGGCGCGCTCATAGCTTTTCGGCCACCCTTTCGCCGAGAATGCCCGTGGGCCTGATGATGAGAATGAGAATAAGCACCAGGAAGGAAAGGGCATCTTTCCAGGCCATGGTCAGATAGGCCGCCCCCAGAGTCTCAATGAGTCCGAGCAGCATGCCGCCCAGCATCGCGCCGGGAATATTCCCTATGCCGCCGAGGATGGCGGCGGTGAATGCCTTGAGCCCGTAAGAAAACCCCATATCAAAGGATATCTGCCCGTAGGTCAGGCCGACCATCACGCCGGCCACACCGCCCAGCCCGGGACCGATGAGAAAGACCAGCGCGATGATGCGATCCACATTGATGCCCATCAGCCGCGCCGCGCCCTGATCAATGGCCGCCGCCCGGATGGCCGTGCCCAGCCTGGTGCGGTTGATGAACCAGTACAGAGCCAACATGAGCAGCACGGACGCGGCGATGATCACAATGCGGATGGCCGGAATCCCCATGCCGAAAAGGTGGAGAATGGTGTCGGGCCGCATGGTTTCGGGGTAGACATAGTACTTCGCGCCCCAGATGAGCATGACCGCGTTCTGGAAAAAAATGGAAGCTCCCAGCGCGGACACCACGGCGGAAAGTCTCCCCGCCGAGCGCAGAGGCCTGTACGCCGCGCGTTCCAGCAGCCAGCCGAGCAGGGCCACCAGCCCCATGACCATGACGGCCACCAGCGTCACCGCCGCCCATGCGGGCACCTTTCCCGCCAGCCCCAGACTGACGAACAGCGTCATGCCGAGGTAGGCCCCTATGGTGAACAGATCCCCGTGCGCGAAGTTGATCAGCTTGAGCACCCCGTACACCATGGTGTACCCGAGCGCCACCAGGGCATAGATGCCGCCGATGGCCAGCCCGTTCACAAGTTGTTGCAGAAATTGATCCATGTGTGATCCAAGAAAGTTCTTCGGGCCGCTTCTTCCGCAGCCGCGCAGTGCCGGGAGAGGTGCCGCTCCCCCGGCACTGCGCCGGGCAAAGCCCTGCATGGGAGCATTTCGCGTTTGAACATGGCGCCTGCCGGGACCCCGTGTCCCGGCCGCAGGTTTCGCGCCTGAAACCGAAGCTGTACGCCGCGAGTGAATTGCGGCTGTCCGGCATCGCGGCGCCCTTATCCGTCAGCGCAAAGCGCTTTGCGGATGAGGAGAGCAGAGATGAGTCCCGTTCCGCTCGACTTCGCAGAGCATTTCAGGAGCGAACCCCCTATTGCTTGATGACGAATCTGCCCTCGGGGCTGACCGTATAAAGCTGATAGAGATCCCCCACGCGATCCCCCCTGGCGCTGAAGGAGAACGTGCCGGTAATGCCGGTATAATCCTTGAGTCCGGTCTTCAGATATTCGGCCATGGCTTCGGAACTGCCGTCCGTATGGCGCAGGGCTTCAACCAGCACGTTGAAGGCGTCGCCCGCAAGCAGCGCCCATACGGAATTGGGCAGACTATTGTACGCTTTGGTGTACGCTGCAATAAAGGCCTTGCCCTTTTCCGTCACCAGATCGGCGGGAACGGGAGGGCTGAAGAACAGAAAGCCTTCACAGGAGGAAAGCCCGGCAATCTGCACGAGGTCGGCGTTGTTCACGGAGTCGCCGCCCATCATGGGTACATTCCAGCCCATTTCCTTTTTCTGACGGAGCAGCAGCCCCGCTTCGGGGTAATAACCGGGGTAGAAGAACAAATCCGGTTCGGCGGCACGCAGTCTGGTCAGAATGGGAGAGTAATCGCGCTCCTTGGGCGTCAGCGCGTCGAAGAACACCACCTGTACGCCTTCCTCCTCCAGCACGGCCCGCGTTTCCTCGGCCAGCCCCTTGGAATAGGAGGAGTTGTCATGCACAATCGCTATCTTTCCGTAACCCAGATTCTTGATGTACTGAGCGGCCACCCTGCCCTGCTCGTCGTCGCGGGGGCTGGTGCGGAAGAAATATTCCATGCCCTTTTCCGTAAGACGCACGCTGGTGGCTCCGGTGGCGATATGCAGTATTTCGGATTCGTCCAGAATGCTCTGGGCCGCTTCCGTAACTGCGGAACCATAGGTGCCGATCACCGCCGACACTCCGGCAATGGCCAGCTTCTGCGCGGCGAGAGCGGCAGTGCGGGGATCCCCGCCGTCGTCTTCGACCACAAGTTCAAGCTGCCTGCCGTTGATGCCGCCCGCTGCGTTCACTTCATCAGCGAGCAGACTGACGATCTGCTTCATATCCTGGCCTTCGCTGGCCCAACTGCCGGTCAGAGGACACATCAGACCGATTTTGATGGTGTCGGCGTGAGCGGCAAGGGGCAGAACCAGCCCCAGAGCGCCGAGAACGAGGGAGCGCAAAAGTTTCATAAGACAACATCCTGTGAGAGGGTGTGGAGACTCAAGGCGGAATCATATCGCGTATTCAGGAAAAACGAAAGTCCCGCGCGGCGTCCCCCGGCGGGAAATATCCCTTCTCCGTTCCGAATGCAAAAAAACGAACATCACTGGAGACTGCGTCAGTCTCCGCGTATGTGAAGCAAAAGAAAATCCCGGAATGTTCCTTACATAATCTTCCACATGCTCTTTTACAGCATTATAACCTTGCCATATGAAGGCAAGTGCCATAATAATAATTCTGCCTGCTGAAAATTCTATCACTGAGGATGTTATTATGGAAGATTACCTGAAGCATGCCCTGGAGATTGTCAAGGCGCAGGCCTCTGTCCGCGTCATGGAAGAAGATGCCATTATTTCCATGGTAAGGGCCGTGGCCGCAAGTCTCAAACAGCTTGAAGAAGAACCCGAAGCCGTTGTCGAAGAGCGCGTCCCTGTCATGGAGCCCTCAAAGTCCATCAAGGAAAAATCCGTAACCTGCCTTGAATGCGGAAAAACCTTTAAAATCATCACCAAAAAGCATCTCGCCACGCATTCCCTCGATGCGGCAGGCTATCGTGAAAAGTGGGGATTCAAAAAGAATACTCCGCTGGTGTGCAAGGAACTGCAGCGCGAACGCCGCAAGAAGATGAAGGACATGCAACTGTGGGAAAAGCGCCGTATTGTGCGCGGCGCGAAAGAGGAATAGCGGCGTCCGGGCTTTACTGCGAAAAGGGGGACAGGCAAAGGTCTGTCCCCCTTTTCGCAGACGAAACGCCGCCTGTTCCGCGTCATTCCGCCTCATGCGGCATCGTCAGAGAATATCTGACCGGAGCGCGTTCAAGCAGTTCCAGAAAGGAAGCTACCTCTCCGGCGTCTCCAACCAGCCGCACTCCGCTGTTCTGCTCCGCGCCGGGCAAAGGCTGGCTGCCCATCAGCGTCGCGAATACGCGGGCCTTTGGCCCGACAAGCCTCGTGGCGCTTTTTTCCGTCTCTTTTTCCTCGTGCGCGTGCAGGACGCCGTTGCGTACATCCACCGTCCAGGATTTTCCCCGCCCCACGCCGTCGGTAAACTCCACCGCAAAGCGGATCTGCCTGCCGCCAGCGCGCAGGCCGTCCAGCCGCACGGCCAGCGCGCGGAAGAAATCCTCCGGCGGCAGCATGGCAAGCTGCCCCCCCTTGCCCGGCTTGCGCGGCTCGAATGCCGGGCGGGGTTCCACACCGCGCAGCTCCTGCGCCGCGCTCAGATAAAAATTGCGCCAGGGGCCGCTTTCCGCCTGATAGCCAAGCTGTTCCAGAGCGTCAGCCTCCAGCTCTCTGGCCTCCCTGTCGGAAGGATCGGCAGACACCACATGATCAAGCACCTGCGCCACCCAGCGGTAATTCCCTTCGGCATAGTCCGCCCGCGCGCGCTTCAGCACTTCCCGCGCGCCCCCCATGTACTCCACATATTTTTCCGCCGCCCTGGAAGGAGGCAGGGGGTTGAGCCTTGCGGCATTGCCGTCGAACCATCCCAGATAATAGGTATACACGCCCTTTATGTTATGGCTCAGGGTTCCGTAATACCCGCGCAGGGCGAAAGGCTGTTCCAGCTCCGGCGGCAGGCGCAGTTCTTCTGCAATTTCCTGCATGGAAAGCCCCCTGTTGGCAAGGCGCAGAGTCTGATCATTAATATAAAGATACATATCCCTGCTCAGCTCCACGGCCCTGCTTACCCGTTCCTTCCCCCACATGGGCCACAGATGTACGCCGTACAGCACTTCAGCCTTGCCGCCCCAGCGTTCGAGGGCGATATCCAGAGCGGAAGCCCACAAGAGCGGATCGCGCGCCTTGGCCCCGCGCAGGGTGTACAGGTTATGCATGGTGGAGGTGCAGTTTTCCGCAACGGTCAGAGCCTTCAGTTCGGGAATGTACCAGTGCATTTCCGAAGGAGCCTCACTTTGCGGCGCAAGCTGGAATTCAAAGGTCAGCCCGTCGATTTTCATTGTCTGACCATCGCCCTCCACGCTCTCGGTGGGGGGGAGCAGGGCCATCCTTCCGGCGGAATTGCCCAGCCCGAGGCCGACGCCCACATGGCCGCGCGGTCCTGCGGGCAGCAGGCTGCCGTACATGAACTCCGCGCGGTTGCGCATGGCGGCCCCGGCCATGGCATTTTCCGCCACTGCCGCTTCCAGAAAGCCCGCCGGAGCGATGAGGCGAACCCTGCCTTCAGCCAGATCCCCGGGACTGACGACCCCCAGAATGCCTCCATAGTGATCCACATGGCTGTGGGAAACGATCACCGCACGGATCGGCCGCCTGCCGCGATGCCTGTAATACAGTTCCAGCGCGGCGCGCGACGTTTCCGCCGACATGAGAGGATCGGCAATGATGATCCCGCTGTCACCCTCGATGATGGTCATATTCGCCAGATCCGCGTTGCGGATCTGGTAGAGCCTGTCCGTCACACGGTACAACCCGTCGCACATCACCAGCCGGGACTGCCGCCACAGGCTGGGATTGACCGTATCCGGAACATCCTCCGGAGAAATATCCGCCTTCAGGAAGGCGTAAGGCTCAAGGTTCCAGACTACCCGTCCGTCCTTGTCCGCAATGCGCCCCTTATCCGGCAGGGGAGCAATGAAACCGCGCATGGCGTCCTCGCAGCTCTGCCTGTCGCTGAAATCCAGCATCGCGCGCACCCGGGCCTGTGCCTCGCGGGTGGCTTCGGTCGCTCCCCGGGGCACGCTCTCCGCCTGCGCGACGAACGCCGTCCCGGCCGTCAGCACGGCCGCCAGAGCCGCCGTCACAAATTTCCTCATGCCGATCCTCCTTTTTGCGCCTTCCGCTTCAGGCTTTCACGGCGAAAAGGCGCGGTGCAATTTTCAGCTTCTGCCCCGCGCCTAGCAAATGTAATGCCAAAATAAAAAGTCTGTTATTCCAATGGGATAATCACTTTATTTTCCGAGGCTCCGGTACTATTTGACGAGATACGCCATATTTGACGGATAAAGGGAAAACAGAGCCTCCACGCAAAGCTGACAGGAAGAGCGGACAGGACTCCGGGCTTTCGCCTCTCCAGACCGTTTCAAGCCGGACGGCGCTCTTTTCCCAGCCCCAGTTTCCGCATTTTGGCCCGCAGGGTACTCGGATTCAGCTTCAGGAGTTCCGCCGCCCCTCCCCGTCCGGTCACCCTGCCTCCGGTCATTTCCAGCACTCCGGCAATGTGCGCGCGCATGACGGACTCAAGGGAAAGATCGTCATGCGCCGTTTCGTGCGCGGCCGCCGCTCCGGGCAGCGGAGCTTCTCCCGCGCAGATTTCAAACGAGGGCATGAAGCGGCCGCTCCACAGTATGACGGCGCGGGCGACGGCGTTCTGCAGTTCCCGGATATTGCCCGGCCAGGGATAGGCGCACAGCTTCCGCAGATTGTCGGCGGAAATTTCCGGCATGTTGCCTATACCCTGCTTTTCGCACTGACGGCGCAGAAAGAAGTCCAGCAACAGGGGGATATCTTCCGGCCTGTCCCGCAGCGCGGGAATATGGATCGGAAAAAGATTAAGCCGGTACAGCAGATCCTGGCGGAAATACCCATCACGGACCATCTGCCGGAGATTCCGGTGTGTGGCGGCAATAATCCGCACATCCACGGGGATTTCCGTAGTGCCGCCCACCCGTTCGATGACGCCTTCCTGCAGGACGCGCAGCAGCCGGGCCTGCGCCGTAAGGGGCAGTTCTCCCAGTTCGTCGAGCAGCAGCACGCCGCGATCCGCGCGTTCAAAGCGCCCGCGATGCATGGCGTCCGCGCCGGTGAACGCGCCCTTCTCATGCCCGAACAGCTCACTGTCCACCAGATTTTCGGGAATGTTGCCGCAGTTCATTTTGACAAAGGCTCCGCCATGCCGTGCCGAACAGCGGTGTACAATATTGGCGGCGACCTCCTTGCCGGTGCCCGTTTCCCCCAGCAGCAGCACGGGGAAATCCTGCCGTCCGGCCATCCACAGCATATGCAGGGTTTTCTGCATGCCCGGCAGGTTTTCCAGCTCCAGATATCCCGGGTCATGGCGCCGCGCAGCGGTCTTTTTCCCTCCACGGCCCGATTTCCAGTATTCACTGAACAAATCGACAAGCGCGAACATCCGTGCGCAGTGTATCTCCTGAAAACGTCCTTCCCCCTGCGCCACAATGCCGAACACGGCAAACTTTCCGTCCGCGAAGGTGTTGCGGAAAAAAAGAATGGAAAAACGTCTGCGCGGCAGGGAGTTGCGCAGCAGCGCGATAGTGATGGCGTGATCGTCCTGGTTGCCGATGCGCACCATGGGCCCGTGCGACACGGCCGCAGCGGCCCGGAGATATTCCCGCTCATAGGTGCCGGACAGAATATCCCTGCCTCCCACCTGGGGATACACATGCAGCCGCCGCTGCTCCTCGATATCCCGTGGTTCGGTAATCAGCAGGAAGGAAACGGGAAAGAACGGACGCAACATGCCGAACAGATTTTCCAGACAGCCCCGGCTGTTGCGCGAAGACCGGAGCGCATGCCTGATATCGTTGCGGGCGCTGAGAATCTCCTCCAGTTCGTTCTGCGGGCACTGCGGCGCGTGAAGGTATGTTTTCATGCTCTCCCCTTATACTCTCAACAAGCTTATTAAACCTCTCTTTTACTCGTCATATATGACATATCTTATCAAATAACGCTACTGACACTTTCATTCTGAATCAACTAACCACTTGTAATAATTATTTCTATCATTTTGGCACTACTATTGCAAAACGGAAGACGATTATTCACTTCACCTCTTACCTGCCACGTCAGGAGAAATTCATGAACAGACCCAAGCGAGTGATGGTAGTCGGCATTGACGGCGCGGTTTCACATATTGTGGAAGAACATATCAAGGAAGGCATCCTGCCCAACTTCAAAAAGGTATATGAAAATGGCGTGAAGAGCCTGAACAGTCTCTGCCCCATGCCCACCATCACTCCTCCGAACTGGACCTGCATTTCCACCGGCGCGTGGCCCGTGACCCACCAGATTACCTGCTACTGGCGGCATATTCCCGGCACCACGCCCACCAGCAGCAATACGGAAATGAACTTCAGCGGCGAGCGCATCAAGGCGGAAACCATCTTTGAAGCCGCGGAGCGGGCGGGCAAGAAGTCTCTGGTGATCAACTACCCCACCAGCTACGGTCTGCACAAGCGGCTGAAGAATTCCGTGGTGGTAGGCGGTTCCGGTCTCAGCGTCGGCACCATTCAGGACAACGAAACATCCGCCAGACTGGGCGCGCCCTACTCCGGCGGACAGTTGTTCTGCGACGACCTCATCGTCAGTTCCCGCTATCATCCCGGCGGCATCCTGACCGAAATGAAGGACGCCGGAGACTGGAAAAACGTGGACGACATGGGCGACGACCCCATGGAAATCGAATTCGACGTGCTTTTCGCCAAGAGTCCCTTCAGGATGAAGCGGCACACCTGGTATTTTCTGGTGCGCGACATGAACGGAGACGGCTACGACACCGTCACGCTTTCCCCCACCCGTGATTTCAGGGACGCCTTCTTCACCGTTTCCGGCAGGCAGGAATGGAGCCCCCGCGTTCTGACCAAAGTGCAGCTTGAAGACGGCACGGAAAAGGAAGTGGCCTTCCTGGGCAAGGTGCTCAATCTGAGCGACGACGGCCTGGACTTCGACTTCTATCTGACCCAGATGCTGAATACCGACGGGGACCTGTGGTGCTTCCCCAGGGAAAAGGCCGCCTGTCTGCGCGACATCGACTGCGTGCCCACCACCAAGGCCGGCTTTCTTCTGCGTCTGCTGGGCTGGTACGACGACGAAATGTTCTCCCAGCTCATCGAGATGCACAACCGCTGGCTGGGCGAGTGCATCGTGCGCCTGATGCGCGACACCCCCGACTGGGACATCTGCTACTTCCACACCCATCCCACGGACTCCGTCTATCATTACCTGATGACGGAACTTGACCCCGCCACCTGTTCCTCAAAGGAAGCCAACGAGCACGCCTGGGAATTCCACCGCCGCCTGTACCGCTCCACCGACGCCATGCTCGGCAAGCTGCTGGAGGAAGTGGGCGACGACACTCTGGTCATTCTGGTGTCCGATCACGGCTCCAAGGCGGACGGCACCACCTTCAATCCCACCGAAGCCCTGATCGATGCGGGACTCATGGTGGTGGACGAAAACGCCGAGCCCAGCGAAGCCATGAAGACGGCGCTGAAAAACCTCTCGCCGGAACAGGCCGCAGCGGCCCGCAAGGCTCTGGCCGAACCGATCATTGAAAAATCCAAGGCGTTCCCCCAGCGCTCCTGCTTCATCTATGTCAACCTCAAGGGGCGCTATCCCGGAGGCATCGTCGAGCCGGAAGACTATTACAAGGTACAGCGTGAAATCATCGACGCCCTGTACACCTATGTCGAACCCAGGACGGGCAGGCGTCCCATAGCTCTGGCACTGACCAAGGAAGACGCCCTGCTGCTCGGCATGGGAGGCGAACAGTGCGGCGACGTGGTGTACACCTGTTACCCCGAATACGGCGCGCAGCACGGCCCGATCCTGTCCACGGCCAAATGGGGCATAGGCGATCTGCACACCATGTCCGTGTTTTACGGCCCCGGCATCAAGAAGGGCTTTGAAATGGAACGCGCCACCCAGCTTGTCGATATCGTGCCCACCATCTGCTACATGATGGGCATCCCCTACCCCACCACCTGCGAAGGCGCGGTGCTGTATCAGGCGATGGAAGACCCGGACGCCTATACCGTGAAATAGCGCTCATGCGCGGGGCGTCCCGAAGATGCCCCGCGCACGGACACATACGGAAAGAACCATGCGCGCCGAAGAAATCGAACAGAACATCCTTTCCCTTGTGCTGGCCATGATCCGGGCCAATGGCGTTGCCGTCGACTGCATGGAACCTCTGGTCCTCATGGCGAAGCTGAAGCGAACCAGTGAAGGCAGGGGGGTGGAACGCATCAGCTGGATGCGGTCTCCCCTGCTCGAAATACGACGGCGCAGAACGCCGGAAGGCACCCTCTGGACACTGCACAACCCGGATGGACTCCAGCTTCAGGAAATGCTTCAGGAATCTGCCGCGTCCTCGGATACCGGAATATGAACCCCGACCGGCAGAGCTGCTCAACAGAAAAGAACGACTCAAGGAGACTATAATCATGGCCAATCAGAAAAAGACCCTGCTCGTGTTCACCTCCGTCGACGCCGACGTGCTGCGGAACGGCAGCGCCGCGTCTCTGGAAAAACTGCGCCAGAAGGGAGCGCTCGTTCCGCTGACCGTGGAAAGGGATCTCCGGACGGAAGCCGGGGCGGGCGCCGCTTCCGGCCAGATGATCTGGGACGCCGCCGCGGAAGCAGGGCTGGTGGTTGAACCCATCACGGAAGAAGGTTCCGACTTTTTTGTCGCCGACGCGCCTACGGAGGCGGAACTGCTCAAAGTACTTGATGAAGCCCTCTCCCTCAGCAGCAAAAAACTGCTTATCGTCGTCGCCTGCCCCTCTCTCGCCGTGTTTTACGGCCTGGGCATCGAACGCGGCATCACGCTGGAAAAACCGGTTCCCGCCGCTTCCATCGCGCCCACCATCGCCTGGCTGGGCGATCTTCCCCTGCCTTCCGGTGTGGAAGCGCCTGCAGCCTACAGGGTGATCAAGGGGCTCAACTTCAAGATGCGCGAAGTGCGCAAACTTTTTGAAACCAACGCTTCCATGATGGAAGCTCTGGAACGCGGCAGCCGCAAGCCATGGGAAAAGCATGACTGCGCCTGATTGCGGCGCGCGCCGTTTTTCGGGCGGGGCATGACAGTACCCCGCCCGGAAGCCTGAACCGCACCCGGCCGCGCGAGTCCCCCCGCTTGCGCGGCCATGCTGAAACATTTCCCATTATCTTCAGGAGTGAAACATGCAGCTTTCCGTTTCCTATCAGCGCAACGGCGATCTCCATACCATCCATACCGGCGGCGCCGCGCTGGGCGACATCGTCATCGACAACTCCAGAGTGCCGGCCGAACAGCGCGGCGGCACGGCCAAGCAGCTTCTGGGCGCCTCCGCCCTGTTCTGCTTCTGCGCGGCCCTGAATTCCGCGCTGGAAAGCCGGGGCGTCCGCTATGAAGACCTCCGCGCCACCGCGACGCTGGATGTGGACACCAATGCCGGCGGTCAGAGCCGGGTGCTCAGGATCACCATTGATGCCTCCCTCTCTCTGGATGAAGAGGACGAAGACACCTTTGAACGCGTCCGGAAAATCATGAGCCGGGGCTGCCTGGTGACGGGTTCACTGCATGACGGCATTGAAATGGCGTATAATCTGACGCCGAATTACAGAGAAGACTGAGCCGCCCCCTCTTTCACGACACTGCTTTCCCTTTCTTTGTGCCGCAAAGCACAAAATCACCTCCACATTAATGGAGAATGTCGTCATGAGCAATGACAATACCGGCCTGACCTGCAGCGGCCCCGACGACGCATGGCCGATTCCCAGAAAATATGCGCTGTACACCGCGGCCATCATATTTCTTCTCGGCATGTTCGACCTGATCAGCAGACAGGTCATCGTCTCCCTCTTCCCGCACATCAAGGAGGAGTTTGCCCTCAGCGACAAGCAGCTCGGCATGCTGGTGGCTTCCGTCAATGTGGCCATTTCCCTGCTTGTCGTACCCACGGCCTATCTTGTGGACAGATGGAGCCGGAAAAAGATGATCTTTCTCATGGGCGTCGTATGGAGTCTTTCCACGCTGCTCGGCGGTTTTGCCACCAGCTTTTCCCTTCTGCTCATAGCGAGAATGCTGTGCGGCTTCGGTGAAGCCGGATATCAGCCCGCCGGGCAGAGCCTGCTGACGGCATGCTTCCCCCGGAAGTTCCGCGCCACGGCCACGGCCATCGTGACCTGCGGCATGACCATCGGCGCACCCATCGGGCTGGTGGTCGGCGCATTCGTCGCCGAACACTGGGGCTGGCGTCATGCCTTCGGGGTTGTCGCCGTTCCCGGTCTGCTGCTCTCCTTCCTCGCCCTGCGCATGCATGACTTCAGGGTGACCGATGACAGCGGGGAAAAGGCTGCCCGGCGCGAAAAACGGAAAGGCCAGTTCATCCCGGCAGTCAGAAACATCCTGAAAACTCCCACCATCGTGTGCGTCATCCTGTGCGCCGTATGCATCCGCCTGTTCAACAGCGTCCTCATGACATGGCTCCCCACCTATTTCACGCGAGTTGCGGAAGTGCCCATGACCACGGCCAGCAGCTATGCCTCTCTCATCATCCTGATGAGCTCCCTTGCCGTGTTCTACGGCGGGCCGCTGCTCGACTGGCTGAAGAACAGGAATGAACGGCTTGTCCCCGTATGGCTGACCTTCGTCATGTTTCTGAGCGGATTTCTCAACTTCACGGCCTACACGTTTCTGCGGCCGGGCAGCCTTGAACAGGTGGCGCTTCTCGTCATTTCCGGATGTTTCTTCGGGACGCTTCTCGCGGCAGGTTCCTTTCTCATCCTTGACCTGACTTCCGCCACGTCGCGCGCCACGGCCATCAGCCTGATGATCCTGTCCCAGAACCTGCTCGGGTACGGACTCGGCCCCATCGTCACCGGAACCCTGTCCGACATGTTCAGCATCTCCTTCGCCATGACCGTCGCCTCCACGATTCTCTTCGTGGGCGGGGCGATCTACGCCGTCTGCATTTTCACCTACCCGCGGGACAAGGAAAAGGCCGAGTGCGTGGACATAACCTTCCACGCCTAGAGCATTTTCGCTTTGAAAATGCTCCCGGAGT
>OLFV01000931.1_pt1 | contig 31038 bp, 23 predicted proteins | sample 1605551 | NCBI WGS metagenome assembly OLFV01 (sample SAMEA3888922, study PRJEB22519) | human gut metagenome | biome: human gut; feature: human-associated habitat; material: faeces | place: Denmark | collected 2011 | reverse complement strand
CAGATAGGGCCATTAAGTCGGACAGAGCAAAAGTCGTTATGACCGCAGGCTGTATCTCGAGAATCTTTGACATCCCGAATTATATTTACATTCTTAGGGAGATAGGCAACTCGGCAAATCAGAATTTCCCTCATTAGCAAGAAAAATTCAAAAATTGTCTTGACAGGCGGGACAATTAGTCGTATTATATAAACCATCAAAAGGAGCGTAGCTCCTGCTAATCAAATACTCAAACCATTGAATGGGAAATAGTAGCTGATTTTGCTTATCTTCAGCGAGCCGGTGCCGTGAAAGCGGGTAGGTGTGATGACCGGTGGTAAGGTTTTAGTGAATGGTCCCAGGAGGGTTCACCCAAATCCCTTGTGGAAAGTAGGCTGAAACGGTTGCTCCCGTTACAGAGCTGAGGTATCGGAGGATAACTCCCGTACCAAGAGGATATTATATCGAGTGGCACGAACATTTCGTCTCGTTAGAGGTGGATGTTCGTTTTTTGTTTATATAGCCATTGGATATATATTGAAATTGGGTGGCACAGCGGAACCATTTCGCCCCATGTACAATCTACACAGTCAAATGTAGGTTGTACACGGAGTGAAATGGTTTTTTATTTTGAGTAAATCCAGAAGGTCCAAAGCAGCAAGAAGAAAGGAAGATGCCTTATGTTGAAGCAGTATATAGAAAAAATTATCAGTGGTCAGAATCTCACTCAGCAGGAAGCCGGAGAGGCTATGGACATTATTCTTACCGGTCAGGCCAATGATAGTCAGCTAGCCAGCTTCCTATCTGTCCTGAAAATGAAAGGGGAGTCTTTAGACGAAATTGCAGGCTTTGCCAAAACCCTGATAAGTCATGCCGACCATGTACCTCACAGCAAGCCTGTTATGTGCAACTGTGGCACTGGTGGAGATACAAAGAACACCTTCAACATTTCCACCACCGCGGCATTTGTGCTGGCAGCCGGCGGTGTAACCGTAGCCAAGCATGGCAATCGTGGAGTATCCAGTGCCAGCGGCAGTTCCGATGTATTGGGAGAGCTGGGAGTGAGATACAATCTTACCCCTGAAAATGCTGGCAAAATCATTGATGATATTGGGGTAGCCTTCCTTTTTGCACCAGCCTTTAACAGGGCCATGAAATACGTAGCCAAAACCCGTCAGGAGCTGGGCTATAGAACAGTATTCAATCTGTTGGGGCCTATTATCAATCCAGCAGGTCTTGACTACCAGATGGTAGGAATTTACGACAAAAACCTTACAGAGCTGATTGCTGGTGTGCTAAAGGAAATCGGTGTAAAGCATGCCCTGGTTATTGCCTCTGAGGACGGCATGGATGAAATCTCCACCAATGCACCGACCAAGGTCAGCGAGCTAAAGGATGGGAAGGTTCATACCTACGAAATCAATCCAGCAGATTATGGCTTCCAGCCTAGTACCATTGCAGATTATGCAGGTGGGACACCAGCAGAAAATGCGGCAATCACCCTGCGGATTCTCCAAGGCAAGGAGCAGGGCCCCAAGCGGGATATTGTTCTTCTCAATGCAGGTGCGGCCCTTTATGCAGGCAACAAGGCAGAATCCATTGAGGCAGGTATTCAGCTGGCTCAGAAGATGATTGACAGCGGCAAGGCATTGCAAAAGCTGCAGCAGCTGGTGGCAGAAACTCAGGAGCTGGGAGCATGATTATAAAAATATGCGGTATCGGGGATATGGCCACCGCCCAGGCTGTGGCCGCAGGGGCAGATATGATGGGCTTTATTATGAGCAGTAGATACTGGCGGTACACAGAGCCAGCCACAGTCAAGGCCATTTGCCAGCAGGTGAAGCCATGCCAAAAGGTGGGAGTTTTTGTAGATGAGCCTACCTCTCAGGTGGCAGAGCTGGCCAGAGAATGTCATTTGGATATGGTACAGCTCCACGGACATGAAACCGTAGAATACGGTAAGGAGCTAAAAAAACTGTTAGCCCATAGTCCTATAGGCATTATCAAAGCCTTTCGTTACGGTGATGATTTTACCCCAGAGCTGGCCAACAGCTATCCCGCAGATATGGTGCTTGTAGACAGCTACAGCAGGAACACCGAAGGAGGCAGCGGCATAGCCTTTGCTTGGACACAGGCGGCGGACTTCATTAAACAGGTTAGTAAGCCATATCTGATTGCCGGAGGTATTAACAAGGATAATATACAGGAAGCAGAGAGAATTTTTCATCCCTATGGCTTGGATGTATCCAGTGCCCTAGAGGTAAATAAAAAGAAAAGTCCTGAATTGATTAGAGAATTTTTGACAAAGGCAGGTAAGCTATGAAAGATATACTGGCAGAAATAGTAGAAGCCAAAAAGGATGTGGTAGCCAAGGCTAAGGAACAGCTGTCGCTACAGCAGGTGCAAAGGCTGGCCAAAGCCCATGTAGGCTGCTTCCCTATGAATTATAGATTCAAGGCCAATGGCTGGGGACTGATTGCCGAGTGCAAGCTCCAATCCCCCTCCAAGGGAAATTTTGGCCACCATTATACGGTGGCAGAGCTGGCCAAGATATACGAAAAAGCCGGGGCTGCCATGCTTTCCGTCCATACAGATGCCCATTTTCTAGGCAGAAATGAGGACATACCTATGGTAAAGCAGTTGGTATCTATTCCAGTTCTCAGAAAAGAATTTATTATAGATAAATACCAGATATACGAATCCCGGATGCTGGGGGCAGATGCTATTTTGCTTATAGCAAGAATCCTTACCGCCCATCAGCTAAATGAATATCTCCAGATGGCCTGGAGCCTGGGCATGGATGCCTTGGTGGAGGTACACGATGAGGAGGATATGGCCAAGGCCTTGGCAACTCCTGCCAGATTTATTGGTATCAACAATAGGAATTTGAAATATTTCCAAACCACCATTCAGAACACCTTGGATTTGCTGCTAGTGGCAGATAGAAGCCGGATACTAATCAGCGAAAGTGGTATTCACACCCTAGAGGAAGCCAAAATGCTTCGGGAAGCAGGCTTGCAGGGAATATTGGTAGGAGAGGGCTTGTCCACAGCTCCTGATGTGGAGGCCATGACCAGGGCTATGGCTCAGCTTTAGAGGCCGTCCAGCGGGAAGAATTTTAGCATAAGTAAGATTTAAAATAGACGGAGGATATTATTATGACAGTAGAGAATAAAAAGGGCAGATTTGGCAAATTTGGCGGACAGTATGTACCAGAAATTGTGATGCCGGTACTGAACCAGTTGGAGGAAGCCTATGAAAAATATAGACAAGATCCAGATTTTCTGGCAGATTTGCGGAAATACTATGTGGAGTACGCTGGCCGTCCTACCCTTTTGTATTATGCAGATAAGCTCACCAAGCACTATGGCGGAGCCAAAATATATCTCAAGCGGGAGGATTTGCTCCACACTGGCGCCCACAAGATTAACAATGCTTTGGGACAGGCTCTTTTGGCACAGCGTATGGGCAAGAAGCAGGTAATCGCCGAAACCGGTGCTGGTCAGCATGGTGTGGCTACTGCCACTGTGGCAGCTCTCTTTGGCATGAAATGCAAGGTGTTTATGGGGGCTGTGGATATTGAGCGTCAGAAGCTGAATGTTTTCCGCATGAAGCTGTTAGGGGCAGAGGTGGTGCCTGTGACCACTGGTACCGGTACCTTGAAGGATGCCACTAGTGAGGCTATCCGCTACTGGGCTTCCCATATTGATGATACCCATTATATTATTGGCTCTGCGGTAGGCCCTCATCCATATCCAACTATGGTAAGAGATTTTCAGTCCGTTATTGGTCAGGAAATCCGCCAGCAGATTCAGCAGGAAACCGGTGGTCGGCTGGATTATATGATAGCCTGTGTAGGTGGCGGATCCAATGCCATTGGTACTTTCTACGAGTTTAAGGATGATGCCCAGGTGAAAAAATTCGGGGTAGAGGCTGCTGGCTGTGGCCCTGCTATGGGTGACAATGCGCAGACCTTGTCCAGCCCTAGCAGTCGTCCCGGTGTACTGCATGGCGCCTATAGCTATCTGGCTCAGGATGAAGATGGACAGGTTATAGAGGTTTATTCCATTTCTGCCGGTCTGGATTATCCCGGTGTAGGCCCAGAGCATTCCATGTTCCATGAACAGGGCGTGGTGGAATACGTAGGTATTAATGACAAGGAAGCCCTGGATGCTTTCCAGCTTCTGTGCCGTACAGAGGGCATTATTCCAGCTGTGGAAAGCTCTCATGCTCTGGCTTATTTGGAAAAGCTTATGCCTCATACCAAGCCAGAGGAAGTGGTGGTAGTCACCCTGTCTGGCCGTGGTGACAAGGATGTACAGCAGGTAGCAAAGGTACTGGGAGAGGAGATTTGAAGATGACTGGTGTAGAAAACAAATTTGCAGAATTGAAAAAGGCAGGCAAAAAGGGCCTGATTATCTATATAACCGCAGGTATTCCCGATGCAGATTCCACTGTACAGCTGGTGCTGGAGGCAGAAAAAGCCGGGGCAGATATGGTGGAGCTGGGCATTCCCTTTTCTGATCCTATGGCAGATGGCCCAGTGATTCAAAAGGCTTCCTATGATGCTATCCAAAAGGGTATGAATTTGCACCGTGTGCTGGATATTGTCAGGGAGATTCGCAAGAAATCTCAGATTCCTTTGGTGGGTATGGGCTATATTAACATCATGCTGAATTATGGTTTTGCCAAGCTGGCTCAGGATGCCAAGGAAGCTGGTCTGGATGGCTTTATTATTCCTGATGTGCCCCATGAGGAATCTGGGGAATTGAAAAAGGCCTGCCGTGATAATAACCTCCATTTGGTGGAATTTGTTACCCCAGGCACTACAGACCAGCGGATTGGGGAAACCTGTACCACTGCTGATGGCTTTATTTATTGCGTATCCATTAACGGTGTTACCGGTGTGCGGAAGATAGATTACAGCTCTATTAACAGGGTTATCAGCCATGTGAAGAAACAGACAGCCACCCCTTGTGCTGTAGGCTTTGGCATTGGCACCCCAGAGGCAGCCGTGGAGGCAGCAGCAGAGGCAGATGCCGTTATTGTAGGCTCTGCTGTGGTGAAAAAGATTTTGGAAGGGGCTGACCAGGAGGCTATGAAGCTGATTGCCTCCATGCGTCAGGCCTTGGATAATAGCTATCACAAATAAAGGGAGGGAAAGGATATGAAGCTGACTCCTACGCGGGAAGAATTTAAAAAGCTGGCTAAGACTGCCAATCTGGTAGCGGTCAGCACTCAGATAGATACGGACTTGGATACCCCGGTTTCCATGTATTACAAGCTGGTAGGGGAGGAAAAGGGATTTTTGCTGGAATCTGTAGACGCTCATCAGAAATTTGGCCGGTTTTCCTTTATTGGGGCAGAGCCATTTATCAATCTCCAGATTTACAAAAAACGCTTGATGATTCAGGAAGATGAACTGATGAAGGCTCTGGATGGCAGTCCTGTGGAAACCATGAATCAGTATATGCAGAAATTCTGGGCGGTGCTGGAGAATCAGCAGCTGCCACTGGCCAATGGCGGTGCGGTAGGCTATTTCAATTATGAAGCTTCAGCGGTATTTGACCGGGTGCGGGGGACACAAATAGCTGAGGAGGAGCTTTTGGGCCAGTTTATGATTTGTCGGATTCTCATGGTTTTTGATCAGGAAAAAAACGCCTCTCAGCTGATTTATCTGGCAGAAGTTAAGCAGGAGGAGAATCCTGACGAGATTTATGCTAGAGTAGAGCAAAGAATGGAGGCCTTGGCAGCCAAGCTCTACCAGCCTGTATGTACAGGCAATCATGCTGTGCCACCACGACAGGAGAAGCTGGATTTTTTGGCTCAATATGGAGAAATGCCAGAGGAATGGGCAAAAACCATTGCCAAATGCAAGGCATATATTAATGACGGGGATATTTTTCAAGTGGTGCCCTCTCGTCAGTTCCGCACCAGATTAACCAAGCCAGCCTTTCATTTTTATCGCCGTCTGCGGCAGGTCAATCCCTCTCCCTATATGTTTTATCTGAATTTTGGCAAAAAGAAATTTGTGGCAGCTTCCCCGGAAATGCTAGTTAAGGTGTCCGGTTCATATGTTTATACCTATCCTATTGCTGGCACCCGCCGTCGGGGACAGAATGAGGCTGAGGATGCAGCCTTGGAGGCAGAGTTGAAGCAGGATGTTAAGGAATGTGCGGAGCATTCCATGCTGGTGGATTTGGCCCGCAACGATATTGGCCGTATCAGTGAAGCTGGCTCTGTGGAGGTTACCAAGCTGCAGCAGGTGGAGAGATTCTCCCATGTTATGCATATGGTTTCCGAGGTACGGGGCAAGCTGAAGGAGGGCTATACCCCTATGGATGTGCTAAAGGCCTGCTTCCCTGCTGGTACGGTCAGCGGTGCCCCAAGCTGAGAGCTATGGAGATTATTCACGAGTTGGAGTCTGTAAAGCGGGGGCCTTATGCAGGTACTGTAGGCTATATGGATTTTGTTGGCAATATGGATATGTGCATTACCCTTCGCACCATGTTTATTGATGGGGATATAGGCCATATTCAGTCTGGAGCAGGCATTGTTTATGATTCTCAGGCAGAGTTTGAATACAAGGAAATCCTGCAAAAATCCAAGGCTATGCTTACTGTGGTAGAGGAGGTGGAAAATGATGTTGTTGCTTTTAGATAATTACGACTCCTTTACCTACAATGTTTATCAGCTTTTATCCTCTCTGGGAGCCTCTGTGGAGGTTATCCGCAATGACCAGATAACCGTAGAGGAGATTGCCCGCCGTGGCTACGAAGCAGTGGTTATTTCCCCAGGCCCGGGAGTGCCAGCCGATGCTGGTATTACCGAGGAGCTTATTAGTCAGCTCAAAGGCCAGTTGCCTATATTAGGAATTTGTCTAGGCCATCAGGCCATTGGTGAGGTCTTTGGGGGCAAGGTGGTAGGAGCTGGGGAGATTGTTCATGGCAAAACCTCTCCTCTACGGCACAATGGCAAAGGTCTTTATGCCGGCCTGCCCCAGAATATTCCCGTAGGCCGATATCATTCCCTGATTGTGGACAGGGAAAGCCTGCCAGATTGCTTGGAGATTACCTCGGAGCTGGACAACGGCATGATTATTGGCCTCCGCCATCGGGAATATGATATTGAAGGTATCCAGTTCCATCCTGAATCCATTTTGACTCCCCAGGGAAAGGTAATGCTGGAAAACTTTCTGAATCGTCTTTGAAAATCTTTTCTCAACAAGAAAACATCCCTCTGTCACAAATGAGTATAATTAAATCATCAAAGGGAAATGTTATGCTCAGCAATCAACCCCAAAAGCTCTGGTGCTGGCCAGAAAGTTTTTAGGGTATTGCTAGCTTGCTATGGATGATAAATTTGAAAGTTTGTTATAGGGGGAATTTTTGGTGATTTTGGTAATAAATCTCAACGCGTCTGTGGACAAGAGATACAAGATGAAGGATTTAATCAAGGGGGAGGTTATGCGGGCTGCTGAGGTGGATAATACTCCCGGCGGTAAGGGTATCCATGTAGCCAATGTAGCCACCATTCTTGGTGAGGATTGCATTGCCACCGGCTATTTGGGTGGCAAAAGCGGTGAGTTTATCAGCGAAAAGCTGCAGGACTACGGCATAAAGCAGGATTTTGTGCAGGTGGCTGGGGAAACCCGCTCTTGTTTGGCTATTATTACAGAAAGTGGTGCTCAGACTGAAATTTTGGAGCCAGGCCCTACTGTTACCCCAGAGGAGCAGGAAGCCTTTATGGCCAAATATCAGGAGCTTTTGTCCAAGGCTACTGTGGTGGCAGCCTCTGGCAGTATGCCCAAGGGACTGCCTGGGGATTTTTATGGACAGCTTATTAGCTTGGCCCACAAGGCAGGCAAGCCCTTTCTTCTTGACACCAGCGGTGAGGCATTGATTCAAGGCATCAAGGCACAGCCATACTTTGTGAAGCCTAATAATGATGAAATCAAGGTGCTGGTGGGAGCAGAGCTGCGTAGTGATGAGGATATTGTTCATGTCCTGCAGAAATTTATGGAGGACGGTATCAAGCTGCCTGTAATCTCCCTAGGTGCTCAAGGCTCTATGGCTGGCTATAATCAGCATGTGTACAAGATTACTGTGCCCAAGATTCAGTGCAAGAATCCAGTAGGATCTGGAGATTCCTTTGTGGCTGGTATAGCGGTAGGTATTGAGCGGGGCATGGCTATTGAAGATGTACTGTCTTTAGGTGCAGCCTGTGGTACTGCCAATGCTATGGAGGATGAAAGTGGTTTCGTCCGTAAGGAAGTAGTGGAGGAGCTTTTCCCACAGATTAAAATTCAACAAATAGTGTAAAATACTTTTTATTGATATACATTCTCCCAAACCCTCTGATTGTTGTAGGAGCAGTCAGAGGGGTTATTTAATTGGGAATAATTTTAATATTTTCAATCATGAAAACAGTCTGAAAAGATTTTCATACTATGAAAACATGAATAAATGAAAATGGGATAGAATACAAACTGTAAGGAGAGGAACAATAATAAATTCTATAATTCTTGGAGGTAAAAGATTATGAAGAAGAAAACTTTGGTATCTGCAGTTCTTGCAGCAACTATTATGGGTACTGCCAGTGTAACTATGGCAGCTGAGAATATGTTCTCTGATGTGCCATTGGATCATTGGGCATATGATGCCGTTAATAAGCTGGCCGAGGATGGCATTATTGATGGCTATGGTGATACCAATTTTGGCGGTGACAAGCCTATTACCCGTTATGAGATGGCACAGCTGGTAGAGAAGGCTATGCAGAATCAGGAAAATGCCCGGGCTGTAGACAAGGCTGCTATTGAAAAGCTCCAGAAGGAATTTGATAGCGAGCTGAAGGGCGAGGTACAGAGCCTCCGCAAGGATGTAGATGATTTGAAGGGCCGTATGGGCTGGTATGGCGATGCTCGTGTACGTGTGTTTGCAAACAAAGAGATGAAGGGAGCTAATGCGGATTCTAATAACTGGAAGTCAGGGCAGCATGCTACATCTCAATTTGAAAAGCGTTTGCGCTTAGGTTTTTGGGCAAACCCTGCAGAAAACCTTACTGTAGATGGTCGTATTAAGTATGAGGATAAGTCTTGGGTTCGCGATGGCTATCATGGCAAGAATGCTAACTATAACGAATGGGATATTAGCTACAACAATCAGAACAGCCTTCATCTTGATAAGTTGAGCCTGAACTGGGAGCATGCAGGCACCAAGGCTTCTATTGGACGTACCGAGATAAGTCTTGGACAGGGGCTTATCTGGTGGGAGAATCAGGTAGATGGTTTGTATGTGAAGAGACAGATTAGTCCAAAGGTTAGTGCTATGATTGGTGTAGGCGATATTTCTGCCGAGGGATGGCAGGATACTAATATGAATGCTCAATTTGCTAATGTAGCTATTCAGACTTCTCCTGCTACTCAGATTACATTGGCTAATATGCATACATTGACCAATTCTCAGAAAGCAAATACTGCCAATTATGGTCACACTGTTACATGGGATGATAGTGCATATAAGCTAAATCAGTTCTCTATTGGTGTTAATAGCCAGATTGCACCTAAATGGAATGTAATAGCAGAAGCTGTTACTAATAACATTGGTACTCCTGGTACATATTGGAGCACTGCTGCTGGAGCCAATGTGAAAGAAGATTTGAATAAGCATGGTTTTTGGACCAGAGTAACCTATGGTAAGCAGGATTGGAGTAAGGCTAATACATGGCAGGTATATGGTGAGTACTTCGCATTGGGTAATGCTTCTATTGATTCCAAGTATTGGGGGCATCGCTTGAACATTGCAGGAAGCAATGGTGATGGCACAGTTTGGGGCGATGGTGCTCGTGGTTTCGGTCTTGGTGCAAGCTATATGCTGGCATCTAATACCAATTTGGAGCTGACTTGGTACAAGCTGAAGCCTTACAATGAGAATCAGGCGGGCTTTACTAAATACGACGATGTAGCGTATGCAGCATTGACCTATAGCTTCTAATTTGTAAGGTTAGAGAACAATGTATAAATGATATTATATGTCCTTTTCGGGTACGCTGCTATTACAGCAATGTACCTGAAAGGGATAATCGTTGATTAACAATATCGAGATTTAGGTATATCCGCTAGAGAGGTAAGAGGGGAATAATATGAAATCTTTCAAGAACAAAAAGCTAACTGCCTATGTTATGGCAGCCTTAATGGCTGGCTCTGCCATGCTGGGCACCAGCTTTGGTGCCAGTAGTGCTGAAGCTGCTGTAAAGGTAAATCCAATAGCCGGTATCAGTGATGATTTTATCAAGGGTGCCGATGTGTCCATGCTGCCAGAGCTGGAGCGTCTGGGAGGCAAATTCTACGCCAATGGGATGGAGAAGGATTGTCTTGCGATTTTGCAGGAAAAAGGTATTAACTGGGTGCGTGTCCGCATTTGGAATGATCCATATTCCTATGGCCCTAACGGCAACGGCGGCGGTGTTACCGATGAGAAAAAGGCTCTGGAGGTAACCAAGCGGGCCAAGGCCTTGGGCATGAAGGTACTGGTGGACTTCCACTACAGTGACTGGTGGGCAGATCCAGGCAAGCAGTATCCACCAAAGGCTTGGGAAAAACACAATGCCAAGCAGCTGGCCAAGGATGTGTACAACTACACAGCCAAGGTTATGAAGGATTTCAACGAAGCCGGTGTAACTCCTGATATGGTACAGATAGGCAACGAGCTGAACAACGGTATGCTGTGGCCTGTTTGCAAAACCGATACCCCAGAGGGATATAAGGCTTTGGCAGATGCCATTGCTCAGGGCTTGAAGGCTGTAAAGGACAATGATCCAAACCATCAGGTAAAGCGCATGGTGCATTTGGCCAACGGCAACAACAATGCCCTGTATCGCAGCTTCTTTGATGAGCTGATTACCAACAACGGTGTTAATGATTTTGATATTATCGGCTTCTCCTATTACCCATTCTGGCATGGCAGTATGGAAGAGCTTTCCTACAATATGAACGACATGGTAGACCGTTACGGCAAGGATGTTGTTGTAGTAGAAACAGCTTATGCCTTTACCAATGAGCAGGGAGATGCTCAGAAGAACTGTGCCGGCCCAACTGAGGAGGCTATTGCAGGCTACAAGTCCACTGTTCAGGGACAGGCCAGCGGTCTTCATGATGTAATGGAGCACGTTTCCAATGTGAAGGACAGCCGTGGCAAGGGTATCTTCTACTGGGAGCCTGATTGGATTCCTGTAGAGGGTGCTGGCTGGAAGGCTGGAGAAGGCAACGAGTGGGAGAATCTGGCCATGTTCGACTTCCAGGGCAATGCTTTGGAATCTCTGGATGTGTTCAAGATGGTTAGCGATCAGTCCCTGCCAACCCAGCAGTACAAGGTAAAAACCATTGAGGCCGAGCTGGTAACAGGTTCCGTAGGCCAGCCAGTAGAAATGCCAAAGAAGGCCAGCGTGGTATTTGAAAACGATGTAGTCAAGACCATGCCTGTAACCTGGGCAGATGCTGCTCCTGTTTTCAATGCTTCAGGCAAGTACACTGTCAAGGGTACTGTTCAGGGTGTTGATGGCAAGACCGCCATTGCTTCCATTGATGTTATCAAAAAGGTAAATCTGGTGAAGAATGGCAATTTTGAAAATGGTGATTTGAATGGCTGGACCATTACTGGCGACAAGGATGCTGTCAACACCGTATCTTCTGCTGGTGATGCCCGTGGTAAGTCTGCTATGCATTATTGGGCAGACAAGGGCTTCAAGTTCCAGGCAACTCAGAGCTTTGAAGGTTTAAAGGATGGCAAATACACTGTTTCCTGCTGGACTCAGGGCGGTGGCGGAGAGCATTACTATACTCTCATGGTACGCACCTCTGCCGGTGAGCAGTCTGCCGTAATTGCAGATACTGGCTGGAACAATTGGCAGCAGTGGACTATCCGTGATGTAGAGGTCAAGGATGGCAAGGCCACCATCGGCATTGATATGGTAGGCAACGCCGGCAATTGGGGCTCTATTGACGACGTAGAGTTCTATCTCCAAGAGTAAAATCCTGTATTCTCCAAAAGAAACATACCCTTAAATAAAACTCATATAAACAACCCTCCCACCAGACAGCCTGTATCCCAGCAGGCTGTCTGTATTTTTATTGCGTGCAAAGCGGTAATTATTCAAATACGGAAGCACTTTTGCAGTGCCTTGTACTCACCTAATGCTAAAACCGTTATATCATCGGATAATATCGTATTAGACATGACAGAAACATCAGTTTTTTCTGCTCGTTTGATGCCGAGAATGTTGATTCCGAACCTTCTGCGCACATCCAGCTCGCCAACGCTTTTTCCAATCCACTCCTTCGGTACTTGTACTTCAAATATGGCATGCTGTTCATCAATCTCTATGTAGTCAAAAATATGGTCTGCGCTGTACCGGATTGCTGCCCATTTTGCCATCTGTTTTTCGGGGTAGACTACATTGTTTGCACCGTTTCGGAGCAGAAACTTCGCTTGCACATCGCGTTCAGCGCGGGATACCACGGATTTTGCCCCCAGCTCTTTCAGCAGCGAGGTAGTTTCCAGGGAATTTTGGAAGTTACTGCTGATGGTTACAAAGCAAACATCGAAATTTCCGATTCCAAGAGTACGCAGAAACTCCTCATTAGTGCTGTCACCAATCTGCGCATTAGTGACAAAAGGAAGCACATCATTGATTCGCTCCTCATTTATATCGACTGCCATGACCTGATGTCCTAGTTGAGAGAGCTGCATGGCGATATGCCGCCCAAAACGACCTGCTCCAATCAATAAAATATTTTTCATGAGATAGATGCTCCTTTGCTTATCCTATAGTGATTCTTTCCTGCGGCAGCTTTCCATTGCCGTTTTTCTTAGTGGACACCGCTGCATAAATGAGCGTAAGTCCACCGACTCTGCCCAAATACATCAGCGCGATCAATACCAATTGCGAGGGGATATGCAAATGTGGTGTAATCCCCAGACTCAATCCCACCGTGCCTACCGCCGACGCTGCTTCATACAGGCAGGAGGACAGTGGAAGATTTTCATATACACTGATAAAAATGCCTCCACCAAAGAACAGAGTAAGGTACATCGTTATAATGGTTGCGGCAGTTTTGACAGCTTGGCAATCTACTCTGCGTCCAAAGAACTGAACACTGTCCCGCTGGCGGAAGGTGGCAACAGCATTGCCAAGCAGAACAGCTAGCGTTGTGGTTTTCATACCGCCTGCCGTGGAGCCAGGAGAACCGCCAATGAGCATTAGAAGGATCATCACGCTAAGCGACGCACCGGACATTGCTGGTAGATTTACTGTGTTGAAGCCAGCCGTTCTCGGTGTGACTGACTGGAACAGTGCTGCCTGGATTCGCTCTCCGAGGGGAAGGGTACCAAAGTCCACAAAGAAGAAAAAAAGCGCTGGCAGGACGATCAGTGCTAATGTTGTGACCAGAATCACCTTGCTCTGCATTCGATAACGGTGGAAGTGCAGCTTGTTTTCGCAAATATCATCCCATGTCAAGAATCCGATGCCACCGGTTATGATCAGCACCATAATCGTGATATTGATCACCGGATTTTGGACATAACCGACAAGGGATGGATACAAATTATCGTTGGTTCCCAGAATGTCAAAACCTGCGTTACAAAAGGCAGAAATGGAGTGAAATACCGCCAGCCAAATCCCGTGCCATCCATAGTCGCGGCAAAATACCGGCAGCATAGCTAGGGCGCCTATCAGTTCGATTAGGCATGTTCCCCGTAGGATGAACAATGTCAATCGGACGATTCCTCCGACTTTTGGTGCTGAGATGGCATCCTGCATGGTACTGCGCTGCATCAAAGAGATTTTTCGCCCCGACATCAGTGCAAAGGATGCTGCCACGGTGACAACACCAAGTCCGCCTATCTGAATCAGCATCAGAATCACCGCCTGACCAAAGGCTGACCAATAGCTGCCGGTATCCTGCACCACAAGCCCTGTTACACAAACAGCGGATGTTGCGGTAAAAAGCGCTTCATTGAATGGAGTTACGCAGTCCTCTGTTGTAGAGATCGGCAACATCAGCATCAGCGTCCCCAGCAGGATGACTCCGGCAAAACCAAGTATGATAATTTGAAAAGAAGAAAGGCGGTGCTTTCTGCAAATTATTTTTTCTGACATTGTCCCCACTCCTACTTTTACGGTATGGTTATATCATAATATTGTCAATATCATTAGCCACATCAAGAAATCCTTTCAGTTTTGTATGGTCTATTTATATTTTTTATTGTACGCGATTGTATAGATAAAAGCAATACATATAGTGCATGGATAATCCGCCTTAGGGCACTTCGTGCAATAAAAAAGCAGCCATTGATGAAATTTTCAATGATTGTCGTAGGTGTATTGTTGATAAGACTACTGTTAGATATTATCTTAGTATCTTGATTTAGGCAGGACTAAGGGTAAGGTTCAGTCCCAGGGATTGGGTGATTTTTAACAAAGTATCCAATTTAGGAACAGCTTTATAGCTTTCGATACGGGCTACAGATGATTGGGGCATATGGCATATTTCGGCCAATTTTCAGATTTTCCTCATCATGAAAAGGTTTTCATGGTTGGAAAACACCTGCTGAAAAAATAACGTATAATAATAAATGTAAGGTGAAGGGAAGAGAGTACCGAAGCCTGAAGAAATTATAACGTATGATAAATCAATTTTTACTTAGGGGGTATAAAGCAATGGCAACATTGAAGAAGTTTCCCAAGAACTTCATTTTTGGCGGTGCCACAGCTGCCTATCAGGTAGAAGGGGCTACCAAGGAGGATGGCAGAGGGCCATGTGCTTGGGATGATTATATGAACCGTCCCGGCAGCCGGTTTACTGCTGATCCAGCTAGTGATTTCTATCACAAATACAAGGAAGACTTACAGCTGTCCCACGACTTCGGCATCAACGGTATCCGGATTTCCATTTCCTGGACTCGCATCCTGCCAGAGGGCAAGGGCGAAATCAACCAGGCTGGTATTGATTATTACAATGACTTGATTAACGAGTGCATCAAGCAGGGTGTAGAGCCTTTTGTAACTCTCCATCATTTTGATACTCCGCTGCCATTCTTCAACAATGGCCACTGGCTCAACAGAGATTTGATTGACTACTTCGTAGATTACGCCAAAATCTGCTTTGAGAACTTCGGTGACAGAGTAAAGAAATGGGCAACCTTCAATGAACCTTGGTCCATTCCACAGAATGGCTACATTGCAGGCAACTTCCCGCCACACAAGCAGTTCGATATGCCAACTGCCATTCAGATGATGCATATCATGATGGTGGCTCATGCCAAGGCCCTGAATCTCTACAAATCCATGAATCTGCCAGGAGAAATCGGTATTGTCCACACCCTGGAGGGCAAGGTGGCCATTTCTAACAAGCCAGAGGATATACATGCTAGAGATTTGGATGATGCTATGGCCAACCGCTTCATGATGGATGCCTGCTTCCACGGCGGCTACGATGATGAAACCATGGCTCTTATCAATGAGATTCTTGACAAGAACAACGGCCAGCTGATAACCTATCCCGAGGACTTTGAGGAGTTCCGCAAGGCTGCAGAGCAGATTGATTTCCTGGGGATGAATTATTATTCCAGTCATTTCCTACAGTCCTATGAGGGCGAAAGCAGAATCTACAGCAACTCCACCGGCGACAAGGGTACTTCCGTATTTGCCCTGAAGGGGGTAGGAGCCAGAGTTTGCAACCCAGAGGTGCCAACTACCGATTGGGATTGGCCAATTTATCCAGTAGGTATGTACAATCAGTTGAAGCGGATTGCCAAGGACTATCCGAACTACAAGAAGATTTACATTTCCGAAAACGGCATGGGCTACAAGGACGACTTCGAAAATGGCAAGATTGACGATACACCTCGTATCGAATATGTTACCCAGCATTTGGAATATCTGCTGAAAGCCGTTGCAGAAGGAGTTAATGTATGCGGCTATTACATCTGGTCCCTGATGGATGTGCTTTCCTGGTCCAACGGCTACAACAAGCGTTACGGCCTGTTCTATGTAGACTACAACGACCAGAAGCGCTATCCAAAGAAGAGTGCATATTGGTACAAATTGATGGCTCAGCGAGGGGAAATCGTACCAATGAAAGATGTTGAATATTAATAGGGTATATTACATATAGAAAGAAGAGAGTATCATGGAAAAAATTATCGCTGCGGTTGATAGAATGAAGCCTTTCTTTGAAAAGGTTTCCAACAACCCATATCTGAGAGCAATTCGGGACGGCTTCGTAAGCTGTCTGCCAGTAATCCTGTTTTCCTCCCTGTTCATTCTGGTTGCCTGCATTCCAGAAATCTGGGACTTCAAGTGGGATGATTATGTAAGCGGTCTTTTGTGGCAGGCTTATGGTTATTCCATGGGTATCCTGTCCGTATTGATGGTTGCTACCATCGCCAAGAGCCTGACTGACAACTTTAACCACAAGCTGCCAAAGCTCCGTCAGATTAACACCGTATCTGTAATGATCGTATCCATCATCTGCTTCCTGCTGCTGTCTGTAGAGGGTGTAGATAAGGGTATCGCCACTGAGTTCATGGGTACCAAGGGCCTGCTTTCCGCTTTCGTAGTAGCCTTCACCGTACCAAATATCTACAAGTTCTTTGTAGGCCGTGGCATTACCATCAAGCTTCCAGAGGAAGTTCCTCATTATATTGCTCAGACCTATGCTGACCTGTTCCCACTGGCTGCTTCCATTACCTTCTTCTGGGTATTCAGCTTCGTATTCCGTGATGTAACCGGCATGCTCTTTGGCAACTGGATTCTGGAGCTGTTCAAGCCACTGTTCCAGGCTGCTGATGGTTATATCGGTATCGCTCTTATCTATGGCGCTATGGCCATGTTCTGGTTCGTAGGTATTCATGGTCCTTCCATTGTAGAGCCTGCCGTAACCGCTATCTACATTGCTAACATTGAGCTGAACCTGCAGATGGTACAGGCTGGTGAGCATGCCACCGCTATTCTGACTCATCCAACCTCCTACTTCGTAGCTACTCTGGGTGGTACTGGTGCAACCTTGATGTTCTGCGCCATGTGCGCCTTTATCGCCAAGTCCAAGCAGCTCCGTACTGTAGGACGCAGCTCCATTATTCCTGTAATCTTCGCCGTAAACGAGCCAATCCTCTTTGGTGCTCCTATCGTACTGAACCCAGTTCTCTTTGTTCCATTCATTCTGGCTCCAATCGCCAACGTATGGCTCTACAAGTTCTTCGTTGATGTTCTGGGCATGAACGCCTTCTCCTATATCCTGCCTTGGACTACTCCAGGTACTATCGGTTTGATTGTGGCTACTGGTTTTGCCAAGCTGTCCTTCTTCCTGGCTCCATTGCTGCTGGTTGTGGATGCTGTTATCTACTATCCATTCTTCCGTGCTTATGATAAGCAGCTGGTAGAGCGTGAGGCTCTGATTGCTGAGGGGGCTCAGCTGGATGATGATGGAGTACCTGTAGAAGAAGCTGTAGCTGTTAAGGAAGTTGAAGTAAAGAAGGAAGCTCCAAAGGCTGCTGTTCCAAAGACTGAAAAGAAGGTTCTGGTTCTCTGTGCCTCCGGTGCCACCAGCTCCATGCTGGCCAAGGCAATTGTCAAGGGTGCCAAGGCTGCTGATGCCCCTGTTGATTCCATCGCTATGGCTTATGGTCAGCACAAGGACTGCATTACCGACTATGATTTGATTGTTCTGGCTCCACAGATGGCTTCCATGTTTGATGAATTGAAGCACGACTGTGACGAGAAGGGTGTACCTGCAGCTACCTGCTCCGGCAAGGAATATGTAGGACTTACCCGTAACCCTGCTGGTGCATTGCAATTTGCTCTGGCACATATTGCTTAAGTTATCCCTGTCAGTGCATTGATGTAATATTGATGTACTTCCTCCCAAGGGGCTGTGAGTGCCAATTAGCCTCACAGCCCTATTTTACTTTACTAATCAAGGAAAACACTCAAAATACAACATTTTTCCGTATATACGTAACAGATATGGGTAGCGTAATAAAAGGAAAAAGATTAAAATCCTATATAGAAACAGCGAAATGATGTAAAACAATAAAGAAAAACCGCTATAAATTCCGTTTGTGTCAGATTTTTTGATGAAAAACCAAATTATTATGACAATTTCTTCGCAACAAAAGTGGGGAAATAGTAACTATGGCCGGAATTTGTCCAGCGGTGGGGGTAAGAATGCTGTATCAGAGGAGGAAGTATTATGAGTGGAATTCCCGTAATTACCATTAGCCGTCAATATGGTGCTGGTGGCCGTGAGATTGCTGCCCTGGTAGCCGAAAAGCTTGGTGTCAAGCTCTATGACCGTCAGATTGTCCATATTGCCGCAGCCAAAATTGGTCTTGATGATCTCAGCGAAAAAGATTTATTAGAGCTGGAGAACTATGTGAAGCCTTTGTCCATGAGCTTTTTGCCATTCCGTTCCTTCGGCATGAATATGAGCGATTCCAGTCAGAAAATCTTCATGACTGAGTCTGCCGCTATTCGCAAGCTGGCACAGGATGGCCCTTGTGTTATTCTGGGCCGTAGTGCTGACTATGTATTGCGGAAGTTCGAGAACAAATTCTCCATCTTCATTTGTGCAGATGATGAATTCCGTGAGGCCAGAGGCAAGGAAGTCTATGGCGGCAAAACCTTGAAGGAGCTGGACCAGGAGGACAAGAAGCGTGCTCGTTATTACAACTACTATACTGGCCAGAACTGGGGCGAGGGCAAGAACTATGATTTGGTTGTCAATACCAGCCGTGATTCACTGGACAAGATAGCCGATGCTATTATCGACTATATCAAGGTTGTTAAGGGGTAATTATTTCGTAAAAGAGGGGAAATTAATATTATGTCAAACGGTAAAAATCGTATCTGGCAGCGTATAGCCTATGCCTGCGGTACTTTCGGTCATGATGTGTTCTATGCCATGATCGGCACATATTTCATGATTTTTGTTACCAGTAATCTGTTTAACTCAGATAATCCGACTAACGATGCCTATATGATAGGTATTGTTACCACTATCATTCTGGTATTGAGAATTGCGGAGCTTTTCGTAGATCCATTCATTGGTAATATTATTGATAAAACCAAAACCCGTTGGGGCCGTTTCAAGCCTTGGGTTCTGGGGGGTGCAGTTATCGCAGCTGTTACTTTGGCTATGCTGTTTACCGATTTCGGAGGCTTAACTGTCAGCAATCCAACTCTGTATCTTGTTATCTTTGCCGTTGTATATTTCATCATGGATATTTTCTACTCCGCTAAGGACGTAGCTATCTGGTCCATGATTCCGGCTTTATCCTTTGATTCCCATGAGCGTGAGATTACAGCCACTATTGCTCGTATTGGTTCTGTATTCGGTGGTCAGCTAGTTACTGTTATCGTAATGCCAGTTGTTCTGTATTTCTCCATCAATCAGAATGGCGGTGCCGGTGATCCAACAGGCTGGTTTGCCTTTGCCTGCATTGGCGGTGGTATTGCTACCCTGGGTGCTATTATTCTGGGTCTGGGTACTCACGAGCAGGATAATGCTCTCCGTGAAAACAAGGAAGATACTTCTGCCAAGGATGTGCTGAAGGTTCTCACCAAGAATGACCAGCTCCTTTGGATGGCAATTGCTTATCTGGTTTATGGTATCGGTATCAATATTGTAAACAACTTCAACCTGTATTATTTCATCTATGTAATTGGTGATGCTACCAAGTTCTCTATTCTGGGTGTTATCAACACTGTTATCGGCCTGCTGGCTGTAGCAGCTTTCCCAATTCTCACCACCAAGTTCAGCCGTCGCAAGCTGTTCTTTTCTTCCATTGCTGTTATGGCAGTTGCTCTGGTGATTTATGCTATGAGCGGTACTAATGTTACTTTGGCTCTTATTGGTGCAGGTCTATTTGCTTTGCCACAGCCATTGGTATTCTTGATTGTGCTGATGACCATTACTGACTCTGTAGAGTATGGCCAGCTGAAACTGGGCCATCGTGATGAAGCAGTTTGCCTCTGCGTAAGACCTTTGGTTGATAAGTTCGCCGGCGCTGTTTCTTCTGGTATTATCGGCTTGGCTGCCATCTGGGTAGGCATGACCGGCGGCGCCAGTGCCAGCGGTCTGACTGCTGACAATATGATGCGCTTGCAGATTATCATGTTTGCAGCACCTATCGTATTTATGGCTATAGGTGGTCTTATCTATCGCGCCAAGGTTACCTTGACTGAGCAGGAGCATGCCCGTATTGTTGAGGAACTGGAAGAAAAATGGGAATCCATGAATAAGTAAAAAAATTAGTCCCCCCTTTCGCCACAGACGAGACGGGGGACTAAACAGTATAACTAGGTTGATTACAACCGCCAAAATTAATAATAGGTGAAAGACGGGGGTATCTTTATGGCAATTCAGTTTAATGAAAAAACAAAGCAGTTTCATTTGACCAATGGCAATATCAGTTATGTGTTTGAAATCATGCGGAATGGACAGCTGGGACAGCTGTATTTTGGCAAGGCTCTGCCTTTGGAGGGAAATTATTCTCACCTCCAGGACAAGATGCATTATCGTTCTATGCTGGCTCAGGTTTACGAAAATGAATATAGATTTTCGCTGGAGCAGATAAAGCAGGAATATCCTTCTTTCGGCGCTACGGATTTCCGTGAGGGAGCTGTGGAGGTACTGCAGCAGGATGGCAGCAGGCTTTCTGATTTCTGCTATGTGTCCCATGAGATTGTCCCTGGCAAGCCAAAACTGGAGGGACTGCCTGCTACCTATGTGGAAAAGGATGAGGAAGCAGAAACCCTGCTGGTGAAGCTCATGGATGTCAAGGACGGCATGGAGCTGATTCTGTCCTATACAATTTTTGCTAATTTTGATGCCATTGCCAGAAATGCTTATTTCAAGAATACTGGTGAGGAAGTAGTCAACCTTACCAAGGCCATGAGTTTGAATCTGGATCTGCCAGATGATGACTATGATATGGTGCAGTTCTCCGGCTGGTGGACTAGGGAAAGACATAAGAAAACTGCTCATTTGCGTCAGGGCATTCAGTCCATTGGCAGTATGAGGGGCCAGTCCAGCCATACCCACAATCCTTTCCTGATTTTGAAGCGTCCTAATACTGATGAAAATCAGGGTGAGGCCATGGGTTTCTCTCTAGTGTACAGCGGTAATTTCCTGGCTCAGATAGAGGTAGATACCTTTGATACCTCCAGAGTGATGCTGGGTATTCATCCTCAGTCCTTCTGCTGGCAGTTGAAGCCAGGCCAGCATTTCCAGACACCAGAGGCTGTTATGACCTGGTCAGATACAGGCTTGAATGGCATGAGCCATATTTTCCACGAGCTGTACCGCAGCCGTTTGGCTCATGGAGTATGGCGGGACAAGGTTTGTCCTATCCTGATCAACAACTGGGAAGCCACCTACTTTGACTTTGATGAGGACAAGCTGGTAAGGATTGCCAGCAAGGCTCAGGAAGCCGGTGTAGAGCTGTTTGTTCTGGATGATGGCTGGTTCTCCACTCGCCGTGATGATTATCATGGCCTGGGAGATTGGACACCAAATAAAGAATTGCTGCCAAATGGCATTACCGGTCTTGCTCAGCGCATTAACGATATGGGCATGAAATTCGGCCTGTGGGTGGAGCTGGAAATGGTAAATAAAGATACCCCAATCTACAAGGAACATCCAGATTGGATTATCCATGTGCCAGGCCGTAAGAGCTCTCATGGCCGTAACCAGTACGTGCTGGACTTCTCCCGTCCAGAGGTGGTGGACTACGTCCATGACGATATCTACAAGGTCCTCAGCACCGCAGATATTTCCTATATTAAATGGGATATGAACCGCAGTATTACCGAATGTGGTTCCGCCGGCTGGCCAGCAGCTCAGCAGGGGGAAATCTTCCATCGCTATATCCTGGGAGTATATGATTTGTACGAAAGATTAACCTCAGAATTCCCCCATATACTCTTTGAATCTTGTGCCTCAGGTGGCGGTCGTTTTGACCCAGGCATGTTCTACTATGCACCTCAGGCCTGGGCAAGTGACGATAGCGATGCTTGCGAGCGTCTCTTCATTCAATATGGCACCAGCTACTGCTATCCGCTGTCCTTTATTGGTTCCCATGTTTCCATTACCCCAAATCATCAGGTATTCAGAAATACCAGCCTGAAATTCCGTGGGGATGTGGCTTACTTCGGCAGCTTCGGCTATGAGCTGGATTTGGGCCGTTTGTCTCCAGAGGAATTTGAGGAGGTAAAGGAACAGGTTAAGTTTATGAAGAAGTACCGCCAGCTGATTCAGTATGGCACTTTCTACCGTATCAAGGATCCATTTGCTGGCAATGAAGCAGCCTGGATGGTAGTATCTCCAGACAAGAAGCAGGCCGTCTTCGGCTTCTATCGTATGTTGTCCAAGTCCTGCATGCCATTCAGCCTGACCAAGCTGCCGGGACTGGATGAAAATGCTACCTACCATGTCACCATAGACAATGTAGAGGAAATGGGCAGCTTCACTGGTGCGGAGCTGATGCGGGCAGGCTTGGTAACTACTGATGAAGCCTGTGGCGAGCAGAAAACCGAAAAGAAGGTATTCTGTGGGGACTTCTATTCCCGCCTCTTCCTGTTAGAAGCTAAATAATATAGTCAGCAGAGAATCAGATCTCTTCCTGAGATTCCTGCCGGCGCATCTTTCGGTAGGCAGAGGGGCTCATGCCCTTCTGTCGCTGAAAGGCTCTGGTATAGGAGTCGCATTTGCTATAACCGCAGGAGTAGGCAATGGTTTCAATGGAAAGCTTGGAGGAATCCAGTAGATGACGGGATTTGTTAATCCGGCACTGCTGAATATATTCGTGAGGGGACATACCGGTTTTGGACTTGAAAAGGGTGGTCATATAGCTGCGGTTCAACCGTAGGTAATCCGCCAGTTCCTGTACTGTAAAAGGCTCTGCCAGATGTTTGCGGATATACTCCAAGGCGCTGGTTATATAATCATCGGTTCTGGTCTGAGGCATACTGTCAGTCTGAACCTCTGCCATAACGGCAAAGAACTCATGGAGCAGGGAAAGACGGCGGAAGTTGTTGACCAACTGGGCATCATGATATTTCAGCATGGTGGACACGCATTTGTCCAACTGCTGGCCCTGAGCCTCAGTACAGGAAAATATAGGATTGTCATGGCTAAGGCCTAGAGAGGACACGATGTTTTCTGCATCACTGCCCATAAAGGCAACCCAGATATAGCTCCAAGGCTCTTCTAAATCGCTTTCATAGCGGATAACCAGCCCTGGCTCAATCAGGAAGCCTTGACCAGCCTGTAGATTGTACACCTTGTTTTCATCATAGATAGTCTTGAAGGTGCCTTTGCCGGAAAGAATGAAATGAATGAGATAATGGGGCCTCATACCTGGGCCATAGTAATGACCGGGATGGGTATGAGACTTACCAAAGGTGGTAATGGACAGGGCGGTGTCCTGAGCCGTAAGGACAATCTTTTCTGCATCTTCCATATGTATTCCTCCATTTGCTGGCTAATATCATAAACACCATTTTATTTTATCATATTCGGTATAATTTGTTAAATTTGAAGGAGTTTTGAAAAATGAGCGGATTCGAAATAAAAAACTTGACAAATCCATTATATTTTGAGGAAAATGTCCTGTCTCCTCATAGCGACCACAAATATTATGGTTCTGAGGCAGAGCTGGCCAGTGGCTGTTCCTCCTTTAAATATTCCTTAAATGGTCTGTGGCATATTCATGTAGCCCGGAATCTGGCAGAGCGCCCAGAGGGCTTTGAAGGTTCTGACTATGATTGCCGTCATTGGGATACCATAGCGGTGCCTGCCCACATTCAGATGGAGGGCTATGGCAAGCCTCATTATACCAATACAACCTACCCTTGGGATGGCCATGAGGTCATTGTGCCGGGAGAGCTGCCTCAGGAAAATCCTGTAGCCTCCTATGTAAAGTATTTTGCTGTGCCAGAGGGCTGGCAGGATGTGCGGATTTCCTTTCAGGGAGCAGAAACCGCTTTGGCTGTATGGCTGAATGGTCATTTTGTAGGCTATAGCGAGGATAGCTTCACCCCATCAGATTTTGATTTGACTCCTTATGTACAGGCTGGGGAAAACAAGCTGGCGGTGCAGGTATTCCGCTTTGCCAGCGGCAGCTGGCTGGAAGATCAGGACTTCTGGCGGTTCAGCGGTTTGTTCCGGGGAGTTTATTTGTACACCGTTCCTCAGATTCATGTAGAGGATATGTTTGTCCATGCTGTACCTACCAAGGCATATCAGTCTGGCCAGCTTTCCTTGGAGATGAAATGGAATACCCCTGAGGAAAAAAAGCTGACGGTAAAGCTCTTTGACAGCAACGGGGAGCTGGTACTGGATGACTCCAAGCTGGTACAGGGCCAGGAAAGCACCTATGAAGCAGAGCTGGAGAATATCAAGCTGTGGAGTGCAGAAGAGCCAAACCTCTACAGAATGCTGCTGGTGGTAGAGGATGCCGCCGGGGAGGTGCAGGAGCTGATTCCTCAGCAGGTAGGCTTCCGTGAGTTCAAGCTGGATGGCAATATTATGAAGCTGAATGGTAAAAGGATTGTGTTCAAGGGCACCAATCGTCATGAATTTGACTGCTATAGCGGTCGGGCCTGTGACCAGAAGCTTATAGAGCAGGATATTATTACCATGAAGCAGAACAATATCAATGCAGTGCGCTGTTCCCATTATCCTAACAGCAGTTTTATCTATGAGCTGTGTGATATTTATGGCCTTTATGTAATAGATGAAACCAATTTGGAAACCCACGGTACCTGGATGAAAAATGGCGGAGATTTCCCTGATGAATATACCTTGCCAGATGGTCATGCTCAGTGGCAGGGAGCTGTGCTCCAGAGAGCAGCCAATATGCTGCAGCGGGACAAGAATCATCCAGCTATTATTATCTGGTCCTGCGGTAATGAATCCTTTGGCGGTGAAACCATCTTCAGGATGCATGAGTATTTCCACAAGGCAGATGCTTCCCGTCTGGTACATTATGAGGGGCTTTTCCATGATAGAAGATTCAACGCTTCCAGTGATATGGAAAGCCAGATGTACACCCATGTGGCAGATATCAAGAAATTCCTGGCAGAGCATCGGGACAAGCCTTTTATCTGCTGTGAATATACCCATTCTATGGGCAATTCCAACGGTGGTATGAGCAAATACACCGATCTGACGGAGGAAGACGAGCTGTATCAGGGTGGCTTTATCTGGGACTATGTAGATCAGGCTATAGCTGGCAAGGATAGTCATGGTGAGGATGCCCTCTTCTATGGCGGTGATTTTGGGGACAGACCAAGTGACTACAATTTTAGTGGCAATGGCATTGTCTTTGCGGATAGAAGCATTACTCCAAAGATGGAGGAGGTCAAGTTCAACTATCAGAACTTCTCCCTTTATCCAGAAGCCAAGGGAGTAAAGATTGTTAATAAGAGCCTCTTTACCAATACTGACAAATATGCCTTGAAGCTGTCACTCCTGAAGGATGGCCAGCAGGTTTGGGAAATGTCCACCTCTGTGGAGATTGCTCCCGGGGAAGAAGCCTTTGTAGATTATCCTTATCCATCCTTTGGAGCTGGAGAATATGCCTTTAATGCAGCTCTGGTGCTAAAGGAGCAGGAAAGCTGGGCACCAGTTGGCCATGAGGTAGCCTTTGGCCAGACTGTGGCCACCCAGGAAGCAGAGGGGGGTATCAAGGAATGGCTGGCAGGGAATTGTGTTCCAGCTATGCCGGCACAGGCTTTGGCTGGGTGCTCTGCCATGAGAATTTGCAAATCAGATATTAACATCGGTATCTATGGTCAGGGCTTCAGCGTTATGTTCTCCAGCGCAGCAGGAAATATTGTTTCCTACAAGTACAATGGGGTAGAGCTTATAGAGGAACAGCCACAGCTGAACTTCTGGCGTGCCCCTGTAGATAATGACCGAGGCAGCAGCCGTCATATTGACTGCGCTCCTTGGAAGCTGGCCAGCTTGTACCGCAGAGTCAAGACCATTGAGCTGTGGGAAAATGGCCAGTGGCAGAAGGTAGAAAGATTCTTTGGTGCTAATGGCATTGGCAATTATCAGGCGGAGGAGTTCAAAATCCGCTTTAGCTATATTGTGCTGGATAAGCCAGAAACCGTAGCAGCTGTTACTTATACTGTTACCCAGGATGCCACTGTGGCTGTGGAGCTGGACTACCAGCAGGTAGATGGCCTGCCAGAACTGCCAGACTTTGGCATGATTTTTACCCTGCCAAGGGAATACAGCCAGATTGCTTATTATGGCCTAGGAGCCAGTGATAATTATGCTGACAGACAGAATGGTGCCAGATTGGGCATCTTTGCCAGTGATACAGCCAAGGAATTTGCCACATATCTTAGACCACAGGAATGTGGCAACCATTGCGGTATCCGCTGGTTCAAGGTTATGGACAAGAAGGGCAGAGGCATGGAGCTTTTAGGGGATGTACCTTTTGAGGCCTCCGCACTGCCATACAATCCACATGAAATCGAAAACGCCCGTCATCCATATGATCTGCCTCAGGTGCATCACACCTATTTGCGGGCATCTGCTGGACAGTCTGGTGTAGGCGGCGATGATACATGGGGTTCTCCAGTATTAGATGAATATACCATGAAGAATATTAGCAGAAAATTTGTCTTTAAGTTTAAGGGAATTTAATATATTGAAAGCGGGGAAGTAAAAATGAAGAAGGAAGAATTGTTGCAGGGAATCCAGGCAGGTAAATATGATGAAATGCTGGTAAAGCTCTATGGTCAGGAGGCTCTGACGGCTCAGAAACAGCGTTACAGCCAGGCTGTAGAAAAGTTTGCCACCCTCTATCCTGAGAGAGAAGATATGGAAGTATTTTCTGCTCCAGGCCGTACCGAGGTATGTGGCAACCACACTGACCATCAGCATGGCAAGGTGCTGGCTGCAGCCATCAATCTGGATGCTGTAGCTGTAGTAGGCTTCCATGAGGATGGGGTTATCCGCCTCCATTCCGAGGGCTATCCTGCCATTACTGTAGAGCTGTCTGACCTAGCTATCAACGAGGCTGAGCATGGTACTACCAAGGCTCTGATTCGTGGCATGGCTGCTCAGTTTGCCGACAAGGGTGTGAAGATTGGCGGTTTTGATGCCTATGTTACCTCTGATGTGTTAGGTGGCAGTGGTCTTTCTTCTTCTGCAGCCTTCGAGGTGCTGATTGGCACAATTCTGGATATTCATTACAACAAGGGTGCTGTAGGTGCGGTGGATATTGCCAAGATGGGCCAGTTTGCTGAGAACAAGTATTTTGGCAAGAACTGCGGTCTGATGGACCAGATGGTTTCCTCTGTAGGCGGTTTTGTCTTTATTGATTTTGCTGATCCAACCAAGCCTGTTATTGACAAGCATGTCTGCGACTTCGCTGCTGCCGGCATCAGCCTGTGCATTACAGATACCAAGGGCAGCCACGCTGATTTGACTGCTGACTATGTTTCTATTCCTGTAGAGATGAAATCCGTAGCAGCTCACTTTGGCAAGGAGGTACTCCATGAGGTAGCAGAGGCTGATTTCTTTGCTGAGATTGGTGCGCTCCGGGGCAAGGTAAGCGACAGAGCTATTCTGAGAGCTGCTCATTTCTTTGCTGATGATGCCAGAGCACCACAGGAGGTGGCTGCTCTGGATGCCAAGGACTTCCAGAAGTTCTTTGACCTGGTAAAGGCTTCTGGCAATTCCTCTGCCAAGTGGCTGCAGAATGTTTACTCCATTCAGAAGCCAGAGGAGCAGGGTGTCAGCATGGGCCTGATGGTCAGCGAGAAGGTATTGGATGGCAAGGGAGCCAGCCGTGTACATGGCGGTGGTTTTGCCGGCACTATTCAGGCCTTTGTACCAACTGAGCTGGTAGATAAGTATGTGGCTGCTATGGAGAACCTCTTTGGTGAGGGAAGCTGCTATAGATTGAATATTCGTCCTCTGGGCGGCGTTCAGGTTATGTAAAAATTGCAAGGGAGTGCTATTATGAATCGCGAGATAAACCGTCTGTTGAATTTTGGGCTTCAGCAGGGCTTGATAAAGGAAGAAGATTATTGCTATGCTGCCAATCGTTTGTTGGCTGTACTGAAAATTGATGAATTTGAGCCTGAGCAGGTGAAGGAAACTTTGCCTGTGGCAGACGGGATTCTTGACAAGATGCTGGATTATGCAGCAGAAAAGGGCTTGATTGAGAATACAGCCAATGAGCGGGATTTGTTTGATACAGCCATTATGGACTGCCTGATGCCTCGTCCATCTGAGGTAATTGCAGGCTTCAAGGCTGATTATGCCCAGTCCCCTGAGCTGGCTACGGACAATTACTACAAGATGAGTATTGCTTCCAACTATATTCGCAAGAGCCGTATTGACAAGAATGTTATCTGGAAAACAGCTACTGAGTACGGAGATTTGGATATTACCATTAATCTGTCCAAGCCAGAGAAGGATCCACGGGACATTGCCAAGGCCAAGCTGATGAAATCCTCCAGCTATCCCAAGTGCCTGCTGTGCCGGGAAAACGAGGGCTATGCTGGCCGGGCCAATCATCCAGCCCGCCAGACTCATCGCCTGATTCCTCTGGATTTCCACGGCAAGAGCTGGTTCCTGCAGTACTCCCCATATACCTATTACAATGAACACTGCATTATCCTGAATGGTGAGCATGTGCCTATGAAGATTTCCCGCACTACCTTTGAGAATCTTACCCAGTTTGTTACCATCTTCCCACATTATATTGCTGGCTCCAATGCAGATTTGCCAATTGTAGGAGGTTCCATTCTGTCCCATGACCATTATCAGGGTGGACGTTATACCTTTGCTATGGCCAAGGCTCCAGTGGAAAAGGAATACAGCTTTGCAGGCTTCCCAGATGTTCAGGCTGGCCGGGTAAAGTGGCCTATGAGTGCTCTGCGCCTTACCTCTGAGAATCTCCCTCAGTTGATTGATTTGGCTGAGAAGATTCTGACCAAGTGGAGAGGTTATAGCGATGAAGCTGTAGGCATCTTTGCCGAAACCAAGGGTGAGCCTCATAACACCATTACCCCAATCTGCCGGAGAGCAGGCAAGGCTTATCAGCTGGATTTAGTATTGCGCAACAATCGCACTGATGAGGAAAATCCTCTAGGTATCTTCCATCCTCATGCCAATGTACATCATATCAAGAAGGAGAATATCGGCTTGATTGAGGTTATGGGCCTGGCTGTACTGCCACCTCGCCTGAAGGAGAATATGGCTCTGATTGCTGAGGCTTGGCTGTCTGGCAAGGAGTCCATTGAGGATAATGAAAAGCTGGCTGTACATGGAGCTTGGTACAAGGAAATCAAGGCCAAGCATCCAGAGGTAAATGCTGACAATGTGGAAAGCATTATCAAGGATGAAATCGGCAAGGTATTTATGCAGGTGCTGACAGATGCAGGAGTATTCAAGAGAGATACAGCCGGCATGGAGGCGTTTGATAGATTTGTGGCAAGTTGCCAATAATCAAGCAACCTTTTCTGGAGTCACCCCATGTACCCTTTCAGGCACGCTCTCGCTATTTTTCTCGCCTAGCGGTACTAAAGCTCTCATGAGGCAATTCGTGGCTAACGCCCCGAAAGCTCATGAATCGCTAAGTACCGAGGCGCGAAGAATGCCTGTACAGGGTACATGTGCTGACTCTGCGAGCACGTTCGCACTAAATATGCCTGCAATAGCATATACCATGGCTTTAGGTTGAGAAGCACACAGTATTATGCTTACTTGCACATGATTATACATAGGAGGAAAGAAAGATGGCAGTTTTGGTTTGTGGTGGAGCTGGTTATATTGGCTCTCATACAGTTTATACTTTGATTAATAAGGGTGAGGAGGTTGTGGTTGTAGATAATCTCCAGACTGGTCATATAAAGGCTGTGCACCCAAAGGCAAAGTTCTATGAGGGAGATATTCGTGATGCAGCCATTTTGGACAAGATTTTTACTGAGAACAAGATTGACAGCGTGGTGCATTTTGCAGCCAATTCATTGGTGGGTGAATCCGTTACTCAGCCATTGAAGTATTTTAACAACAATGTTTATGGTATGCAGGTACTGCTGGAAGCTATGGTAAGAAACGGTGTGGACAAGATTGTCTTTTCCTCTACGGCTGCTACCTATGGCGAGCCTGAGCGGATTCCTATTATGGAGGATGATCGTACCGAGCCTACCAATCCATATGGTCAGTCCAAACTGATTATGGAAAAGATGATGAAATGGGTAAGCCAGGCCAATGGTATCCGCTATGTATCCTTGCGTTATTTCAATGCGGCTGGTGCCATGGAGGATGGTTCCATCGGTGAGGATCACAACCCTGAAACTCATTTGATTCCTTTGATTCTGCAGGTGCCACTAGGCAAGCGGGATCATATTACCATCTTCGGCGATGACTATCCAACTCCAGATGGAACCTGTCTGAGAGACTATATCCATGTACTGGATTTGGCAGATGCCCATGTACTGGCTGTAGACTATCTCCGCAAGGGCGGGGATAGCAATATCTTCAATCTGGGCAATGGTCAGGGCTTCTCTGTAAAGGAAATGATTCAGGCAGCCAAGGAAGCTACCGGCGAGGAAATCAAGGTAGAAATGGGTGCCCGCAGAGCCGGGGATCCTGCCCAGCTCATTGCCTCCAGTGAAAAAGCCAGAAAGGTACTGGGCTGGAAGCCACGCTTCACCGATGTACACGATGTTATCGGCACCGCTTGGAAATGGCATCAGAACCATCCAAACGGCTATGAGGATAAAAACTAAGTCCAGCTAAAAATTAAAGATATCACACCCTAAAAATGAAAATCCCCTAAAGCAGGTCAGGAAAAGACCGCTTTAGGGGATTTTTGTGGTAAATAAAAGCTTTATGCTATTTAAAAATAAAATCTATTATGATATTATAATGTTAGGATTTCGTCTAAAGCGTATTTGCTTTAGACGAAATCCACAACGAAACTTGGTCAAGTTATCCACAACGAAACTTGGTCAAGTTATCCA
>OLFV01000920.1_pt1 | contig 31399 bp, 27 predicted proteins | sample 1605551 | NCBI WGS metagenome assembly OLFV01 (sample SAMEA3888922, study PRJEB22519) | human gut metagenome | biome: human gut; feature: human-associated habitat; material: faeces | place: Denmark | collected 2011 | reverse complement strand
CGTCCATCCATTGCCCTCCCATTATAACAAAAATAAGCATAGTCTCCGAGGCTTCCTATCCGCTTCGGGTGCTATGCTTATTTTGTACCAATCAAAGAGTACGCCGACACACTCGCTTTCTAAAAATAGATTCCATTCTCCGCAGCTTGAGTGGAACGCACTACTCCAATCCCCCTTAAGTCCAGTAGGCTAAGCGTCACTTTTTGCGTCCCTCAAGGAAAACCGACACCGCTGCCGCCAGAATAATTCCATAGCCTATATAGCTCAATATATCAGCTGCCTGATTGAAAATCAGCCATCCCCAAACAGCGGCAAAGACAATCTGGGTATAATCAAATATGGATATCTCGGAGGCGGGCGCATAACGATATGCCGCCGTTACAGAAAACTGGCCCAGACAGGCGAAAACCGCAGCGGCCAACAGGAGGATAAACTGCCGCGCCGTCAAAGGCAACGGATGCAGGAGCATTGACGGCAGGCATACGGCACAGGAAAAGGCTGAGAAGAAAAAAACGATCGTGGTCCCATCCTCCCCCTGCTTGGACAAAACTCGCAGCATGGCGTATGCGATACCGCTGAAGGCGGCGCAGCCAAGCGCCGCAAGCGCTGCATCGTTGCTGAAAATATTTGCCGTAGGTTTGATAACAAAGCATGCGCCTACCAGCGCAAGGAAAATCAGCACATACTGTTTTTGCGTTGCTTTTTCATGCAAAAGCAACGAGGAGACCAGAATAACAAAAAACGGGCTGAGATCAATGAGGATCGTTGCGTCCGAAAGCAGCATTCTGTCCATCGCATAAAAATTGCAGACCACTCCAAGCGTTCCGAATAGGGAACGCGCCAAAAGCGCCGGCAGGTGCGCCTTCTTCACCGTAATGCGCTGCCTGCGCAATAGCAAAATCGTTGAGATCACAAGAATCGCAACAAGGTTGCGGAAGAACGTCTTCTGCATGGCAGGAATATCTCCTGCAAGCCTCGCAAACATATTCATCGTGCTGAAGTTGAACGCTGCCGTAACGATGAAAAAGATTCCCCGTTTCTTATTGTACATGCTTTGCATCATTCTCCCATCTCGAAATAATGGTTTCATCATTTATTTAGCACAGAACAATGCGCATGTCAATTGTCATTTTAAGAAAGCCGATCTGCTTCCCGGCAGATCGGCTTTCCGTTTTATTTGTTCTTATGCGCAAAACGATGGTACACATAGGTTTCTTCTTCGATTGCGCTGAGCTTCGTCATGATCTCGTTTGCCCGCTTGTCCTTGCTGACAATATCCTGCAATAAAATGCTGAAAAAAAGCATTGTCGTGCTATAGGACCCGAAGAAAAGATCCTTGGTTGTCGGCAAGCACAAGACCGGATCGGCGAGGCTGCACAGGGGAGAAAGATCTCTATCGGTAACGCCCATAACGCTGAACTTCTTTGCCTTCAATCGCTCCAGCTTAAAAATCAGATTGTGCGGATACTGCGGATACATCACTGTGAATATTTCGATTTTTTTTGGGTCCATCAATTCGATGCTTTCCCATATAAGGTTGTTCTCATCAATTACCGAGGCATCCTTTCCCAACCGTTTGAGCTGGTAGCAGAAATACTCCACCAGCGTACCGGAGACCCGCGAGGCAAGAAAAATGATGCGCTTGGCATCAATCAATCGTTTGAGCATCGCCTCATAGCTGTGGTTTGCAAATGTTTCTTTCAGCGCATCCAGATTTGCCTTTTCCGCATGGATGATCTGGTCAATGTTATCAAGGCTGGACAGATACTCCTGCTGCGATGCCATTGGCGCCGGGTTGCGCACAAAGGTCCGCATCGCATGCTGAAAGCTGCCGTAGCCGCGGCAGCCAAGCGCATTGCAAAAGCGCGAAACGCTTCCCTGACTGATGCCAACCTCCGCCGCCAATTCATTTGCTGTCATAAAAAGAATATCGCCCATATTCTGGTCGATATAGTTGGCAAGTCTTCCAAAAACAGGCGCCGTGGCAGCAACCTCTCTCATCTTTGCTTTCAGCGTCTCCAGATCGTGAAAGTCCGGAGAAAAATCCGCTAAATAATCCATCTGTTCTCCCTCCATAGTGATCTATTAGATATCATACCCCAATACGATTGATGAAGTCAATAATTTTTTGTTTGCTATTGACATATTTATCAATCCGTGATATAAGAATGATATCTTCAATATTACTCGCAGTTATTAATGAAGAAAATATTTTTTTGGAGGACAGAAAAATGGAAATGATTCATCCCACCCACGATCCTCGACATATGCAGGTAGTGGTGCTGGATGGCGACGATTTCACCATTGAAGAGGTTGTCGCCGTTGCTCGTTACCACGCAAAGGTCGAGTTTGCTCCCGAGTTCATCGAGCGAGTGAATAAGTCCCGCGCTATCATTGATCGCTTTGTTGCAGAAGATCGTCCCGTCTACGGCGTAACGACCGGCTTCGGTGACAATGTAACCAAGCGCGTGACTCCGGAAGACGCTGCCCTCCTGCAGCTCAACATCGCGCGTTCCCACGCCGTTTCCGTAGGCGAACCGCTGAAGGAAGAGCAGGTACGTGCTATCCAGATCGCTCAAATCAACAACAGCGGCCGTGGTGTTTCCGGCGTTTCGATCGAATTGCTCGAAGCGATCCGCGACCTGCTCAATCACAATGTCACGCCCTTTGTTCCCGGCGAAGGCGTCGTCGGCGCACTGTCCACCGAGGGACAGACGACGCTGCCGCTGATTGGCGAAGGCAAGGCCTTCTATCAGGGCAAGCTGATGAGCGGCGCCGAGGCTCTCTCCGCCGCCGGCCTCAAGCCTTATCAGCTCAAGTCCAAGGAAGGGCTGTCACTGCTCAACGGCACGCCGGGTGCAACCGGTCTCGCCTGTCTTGCGACCTATGACGCCATGGAAGCTACCAAGGCCTCCGAAATCATGGCCGCATTCTCTTATGAGACCAACAAGGGCAACATCAAGCACCTCGATCCTCGCCTGCACAGCGTAAAGAACCATTCCGAGCAGCAGGAAAGTGCCGAGAACATTCTCAATCTGCTTAAGGGCAGCGAGATTTCCCAGAAATATGAGGGCTACCGTATGCAGGACGCCTATTCCCTGCGCTGTGTGGCACAGATGATGGGCGGAACCAAGCGTGCCATCAAGGAAGCCTACATTTCCGTGACGGAGGAGCTGAACTCCTGCTCTGACAATCCGGTCATCTATCCCACCGGCGACGGCGATGGCGTAGCGCTCATGGGCGGCAACTTCGACCGCGCCTATCTCTGCATCCACATGGACGCCCTCTGCATTGCCATGACTCACCTCGGCAAGCTGGTTGAGCGCCGCACGGACCGCCTGACCAACCGCCATTTCAGCGACTATCCCCCCTTCCTGGTAAAAAATCCGGGCCTCAACAGCGGCTTTATGATCACGCAGTACACCTCCGCCGGCCTTGTTGCCGAAATGAAGGTCCTCTCCCATCCTGTTTCGGTCGATTCCATTCCGACCTCCGCCAACCAGGAGGACCCCGTTTCCTTTGGATTCTACGCCAGCCGCAAGGCATGTGAGGTTGCGAAAAAGCTCGAATATCTCAACGCCATCGAGCTGATGACGCAGGTGCAGGCGATGGACTTCATGGAGGAAGGCGAGCTGAAGCATTCCCCGGTCATTCAGGCCGTGTATGACCTCGTGCGCGCCAAGGTTCCCACGGTGGAAAAGGACCGCCATTTCTATCCCGATATCATGGACATCAATGAGCTGCTCGTCTCCGGCAAGGTCATCGACTGCGCCGAAGAAATCTCCGGCAAGCTGAAGTTCTGATTCACCGCTTTAACCGAAAAAACAAAAAAGGGAGGAACCCCATGGAAAACGGAAACATTTTAGTTCTCAGCGAGCGCCAGATCATGTCTGTCCTGGATATGCCTGCGGCGCTGGAAAGCGTGGAGACCTCTCTGCGCGAAATTGCCGAGGGGCGCTGCATCAATCCCATGAAGCTCCATATGTCTCTGCGTCCCGGAATTCAGGGGTATTTAAACTCAATGCCTTCTTGCCTTCTTGCGCAGGATGTCATGGGAGCAAAGCTTGTCAGCGTCTATAAGGACAACGCCAAAAACTTCGGCCTGCCTGTGACGATGGGCACAATCGTCCTCCATCACCCGGAGAGCTGTCTGCCCTTTGCTGTGCTCGGCGGAACGTATATCACCGCCCTGCGCACCGGAGCGGCGGCCGGTGTGGGCGCAAAATACCTTGCGCGCAAGGATTCCCACGTTCTGCTGCAGATCGGCGCAGGCGCGCAGGGACGAATGGGCGCTGAGGCAATTCTCTGCGCAATGGGCACCGTGGATGAACTGCGCGTGGCAGACATATCGCCGGATGCGCTCAAGTCTTTTGCAGAGGAAATGCAGGAAAAATTTCCGCAGGTGCGCATCGTCCCTTACACCGATTACCGCAAGGCCATCCCTGGTGCGCAGATCATCTGCGCCGGCACGACCTCTCCCCAGCCTTTGCTACGCGGGATGCCGCTTGACAAGGGCGTCACCGTCCTGCTGATCGCCGAGCTTGTAGACGACAGCGATCTGCGGTGGTATGATCGCTGCATCATGGACTTCCCCGAGTGCTTCTGCGACCGAATCAACGATGATCTGCGCGGCTGGTCTGCGCGCACGGGCAGCCCCTTTGAGGAGATTCGCCTCGAAACCTGCAGCGCGTCTCTCGGCGAGGTGATTGCCGGAAAGAAGCCCGGTCGCAGCAGCGACGATGAGCGCATCGTTGTCGGCTACGTCGGCGTCGGCGCCGAAGATGTCCTGACGGCCAAGGTTGCCTATGACCGCGCGATGGCAAAGGGCATCGGCACGCTCGTTGACTTTTCCAACGCCTAACGTTTCTCCTGCCCGTACTCAGAAGCTGTTTTATCCCCGTAACTGTATACAATCCCCCTTGCTTCAATGGCATACTCCGCCACAGAAATTGTGTAATATTTAAGGAGGAAAACATGAGTAAAACCGTATTGATCATTTTGAGTACCGTTTTGGTTCTCGGTCTCACGCTTCTTGTCACAAACATCCTCAGCAGAAGAAAGAAAACCGATCTGGCCGACTGGGAGGTCGGCGGTCGTGATCTCCCGTACTACGTTGTCATCGGCACTCAGTTTGCCACCGCAATGGGCGGCGGCGTTCTGGTCGGTCATGTCGGCAACGCCTATAACTTCGGCTTGTCCATTCTGTTCTATGGCGTGTTCAGCTCCTCCACGCTGCTGTTCATCGCGCTGATTGCAAAATGGCTGCGCCGCAACAACTTTGTCACCGTGCCTGACGTTGTGCAGTCGTTCCGCGGCCGCAACAAGGCCATCAGTATTTTTGCCGGTGTGATGTCCGCCGTCATTCCCTTTGGCTGGTGCATCTCCAACCTCAGCGCCTTCGCTAAGCTCTACACCCGCATGACCGGCATTCCCATGAATGTGCTGATTACTTGTCTTGCAATTGCCTGCATCGCCTTCGTTCTCCCCGCAGGCCTCAAGACCGTTGCCTGGACGGACTTTATCTTCGGCATTGTCATTGTCATTGGCGGCGTGTTCGTCACAATGAAGAGCCTTGATATGGCGGGCGGTTTTTCCAACGTCGTTGAGGTCCTGCCCCCCGAGATCATGAGCTTCCCGAAGGGCCTCTTTGCAGTCGGCGGATTCACTCTGCTCAGCTGGTTCCTCTCCCTCGTTCCCGGCGGTATCACCAACCAGATGTATTTCCAGCGCGTCTTCGCCATCCGCGACGAAAAGCGCATTGTGCCCACGCTGCTGATCTCTGTTGTTCTGGTGTTCCTTACTGATGTGTGGGCCTTCTTCATGGGCACCTCTATCCGCGCGCAGAACCCGGACCTTGCCGGCGAAATGGCGACCGGCTGGCTGCTTGACCAGCTTCCCATCTGGTTTATCGTCATCTTCGCAGGCATGATCACCTGCACCATTCTCTCGACCATCAGCTCCGGCATCCAGAGCACGGTCGTCAACATCACTCGCGACTGCTACGGCGCGCTCAATCCCGAGGCGGCCAAGGACGGCGCCAAGATGATGAGAGTCTCCCGTACGCTGACGGTCATTCTGATTGCCTTTGCCGCAATCAGTGCCATGTTCATCCCCAGCGTGCTCAACACGCTCGTCTATACTTACTCCTATTCCGCAGCCTCTATGCTGATGCCGGTCTACGGCGCTTATATCTTCCGCAAGAAGGATTTCTGCACCAATCAGGGCATCCTTGCCTCCATGGTCGGCGGCACCGTCGTGTGCATCATCTGCCAGATCATCGGCACGCCCATTCCGTTCGTTGCCTACGGTCTGGTCGCCTCGATCATCTGCTTCTTCGTTGTCGGCTATCTCACCCGCACTCCGGTCAAGGCAGACTAATTCCCTCAGGAAACAGCTTCTGACGAATCATCGATTTTTTCATCTCTCTCATGGCAGGGGGGAGAGGCAGCTGGGTACTGCCTCTCCCCCCTGCTCTTTTAAATCGCCAGATTTTACAACATTCAACGCCTGAAAAAGAAAGGACTACGTATGAAAGAACATTGGGCCATCATCGGCGGCGGAAACGGCGGGCAGGCATTTGCCGCCTACCTCTCAATAGAAGGTCTCGATATCACTCTTTATGATATCTTTCCTCAGACGGTAGACGCTATCAACAAACAGGGCGGCATTCATCTTGACGGCAGCGCAAAGAACTTCGGCTTCGGCAAGATTCTCTTTGCGAGCACTGATATGGAAGAGGTCATCAGCAACGCCTCTGTCATCCTCGTCGTGCTCCCCTCGATCTACCACAACAGCATTGCACAGAAAATCGCTCCGTTGCTCAAGGACGGTCAAATTGTGATTCTGAATCCCATCACTCCGCTCGGTACAATCGACTTTCAGAATACGCTGACGAAAAGCGGCTGCACAGCAGACATCGTGCTTGCCGGCACCAACACGCTGCTGTTCGCCTGCCGCGCCGTACAGCCCGGACACGTGCACGTAAGCGGGCAGAAAAAGGACATTCTCATCTCGGCATATCCCAGCAGAAAAAACAGCGTTGTTCTTGCTGCGATTCAGCGTTACCTCCCCGAATACAGGATGGCTCCTGACATTTTGATGGTTTCTTTGGACAATCTCAATTTCGAATTTCATCCGGGTCCAACCCTTTTATACACGGCAATGATCGAAAACGGGATTGACTTTGAATACTACTCCGACTTTACACCCAGTCAGGCACGCTTGATTGAAGCAATCGATCAGGAGCGACTTGCCCTTTGCCGCGCATACGGAGTTAAGGTGCGCGATGTTGCGCAGACCTTCCATGACGAGTACGGGTACGAGGGTACGTTGTATGAGATGATTAAGCACGCCGATGTCTACAAGGGAATCAAGGGCCCCAGCGCCTTGAACAGCCGCTTTTTGACAGAAGACATTCCCTACTCCCTGCGCGCCATACAAACCCTTGCTCAAATCGCCAACATTTCCACGCCGGCAATCGACACCGTCGTGAACCTTGCCTACATTCTTCTGGGCGATGATCTGGATGATGGCAGAACACTCTCCCAACTCGGTTTCAACAGCAGCACAACCGTCAGCGACCTGCTGGAACTCTGCCGATAATGCTCATGTACGGTAAGGAAGCAAGCAACCGAAAACAAGAGATAGACCGCCAGCACTACACTATTCCGAACCAAAGACCAAAAGATAAGCATTGTGGGAAAATCTAAACTTTTGGATTTTCCTACAATGCCAACTACGGCGGAATCCCTCCCACTCCTTATATCTTTCTGTATACATTGAATTTGTATTTAGTAAAATGCAGACAACACCACGGATCGGCTTTTGGTTGGACAATTCCAACCAAACACCACAGCAGACAGCAGAAAACATTCTGAACGCTAGGAAGCCGGTATGATTGTTACATATAAGGGGAAGAAAAATTTCTTTTAGGTACTTGCTTTCCTAAAACTGATGTGATACAATGATTTAATCCAGAAAAGGAGTAAAAAATATGCGGCAAGGTATTCTTAAATAAAACTATAATCAAATAGTGGGAACAAAGGATTATGATAGCTCCTTTTGTAGGGGCTTAGTTTTTTGTACCCAATTTAAGAATACTTTTGCCTTATCAATTTTGACATATCCCCAAAAACAGCAATCACAAACAGGTGTATGCTGTATATGTGTATGTCCGCAACTTATAATCCCCAGTGGTAAAAGTATTTTACTGCTGGGGATTTTTATGCCCTTTGGGGCTGTAAAGGGAGGACAATCACATGAAAATAATCAATATTGGAATTCTTGCCCATGTAGACGCTGGAAAGACGACCTTGACGGAGAGCCTGCTATATGCCAGCGGAGCCATTTCAGAACCGGGGAGCGTCGAAAAAGGGACAACGAGGACGGACACCATGTTTTTGGAGCGGCAGCGTGGGATTACCATTCAAGCGGCAGTCACTTCCTTCCAGTGGCACAGATGTAAAGTTAACATTGTGGATACGCCCGGCCACATGGATTTTTTGGCGGAGGTGTACCGCTCTTTGGCTGTTTTAGATGGGGCCATCTTGGTGATCTCCGCTAAAGATGGCGTGCAGGCCCAGACCCGTATTCTGTTCCATGCCCTGCGGAAAATGAACATTCCCACCGTTATCTTTATCAACAAGATCGACCAGGCTGGCGTTGATTTGCAGAGCGTGGTTCAGTCTGTTCGGGATAAGCTCTCCGCCGATATTATCATCAAGCAGACGGTGTCGCTGTCCCCGGAAATAGTCCTGGAGGAAAATACCGACATAGAAGCATGGGATGCGGTCATCGAAAATAACGATGAATTATTGGAAAAGTATATCGCAGGAGAACCAATCAGCCGGGAAAAACTTGCGCGGGAGGAACAGCAGCGGGTTCAAGACGCCTCCCTGTTCCCAGTCTATCATGGCAGCGCCAAAAATGGCCTTGGCATTCAACCGTTGATGGATGCGGTGACAGGGCTGTTCCAACCGATTGGGGAACAGGGGGGCGCCGCCCTATGCGGCAGCGTTTTCAAGGTTGAGTACACCGATTGCGGCCAGCGGCGTGTCTATCTACGGTTATACAGCGGAACGCTGCGCCTGCGGGATACGGTGGCCCTGGCCGGGAGAGAAAAGCTGAAAATCACAGAGATGCGTATTCCATCCAAAGGGGAAATTGTTCGGACAGACACCGCTTATCCGGGTGAAATTGTTATCCTTCCCAGCGACAGCGTGAGGTTAAACGATGTATTAGGGGACCAAACCCGGCTCCCTCGTAAAAGGTGGCGCGAGGACCCCCTCCCCATGCTGCGGACGACGATTGCGCCGAAAACGGCAGCGCAAAGAGAACGGCTGCTGGACGCTCTTACGCAACTTGCGGATACTGACCCGCTTTTGCGTTGCGAAGTGGATTCCATCACCCATGAGATCATTCTTTCTTTTTTGGGCCGGGTGCAGTTGGAGGTTGTTTCCGCTTTGCTGTCGGAAAAATACAAGCTTGAAACAGTGGTAAAGGAACCCTCCGTCATTTATATGGAGCGGCCGCTCAAAGCAGCCAGCCACACCATCCATATCGAGGTGCCGCCCAACCCGTTTTGGGCATCCATAGGACTGTCTGTTACACCACTCTCGCTTGGCTCCGGTGTACAATACGAGAGCCGGGTTTCGCTGGGATACTTGAACCAGAGTTTTCAAAACGCTGTCAGGGATGGTATCCGTTACGGGCTGGAGCAGGGCTTGTTCGGCTGGAACGTAACGGACTGTAAGATTTGCTTTGAATACGGGCTTTATTACAGTCCGGTCAGCACGCCGGCGGACTTCCGCTCATTGGCCCCGATTGTATTGGAACAGGCATTGAAGGAATCGGGGACGCAGCTGCTGGAACCTTATCTCTCCTTCATCCTCTATGCGCCCCAGGAATACCTTTCCAGGGCTTATCATGATGCACCGAAATACTGTGCCACCATCGAAACGGCCCAGGTAAAAAAGGATGAAGTTGTCTTTACTGGCGAGATTCCCGCCCGCTGTATACAGGCATACCGTACTGATCTGGCCTTTTACACCAACGGGCGGAGCGTATGCCTTACAGAGCTGAAAGGATATCAGGCCGCTGTCGGTCAGCCGGTCATCCAGCCCCGCCGTCCAAACAGCCGCCTGGACAAGGTGCGCCATATGTTTCAGAAGGTAATGTAAAGATACATAATCGTCAAGACGGCAACAATCAGAAGTTATGGAGGGTAACAATGGAATATAGTAAGGAAGATTTAATGGAAGCAAAAAAGCAAATTTGGGGAGTGGGAGAGAACATGGGAACAGAGGAAAGTAAAAAAATCTGGGAGGAGAACGCACAATTTTGGGATAATGCAATGGGTGACGAATCTAATGAATTTCACAGAGAGGTAGTGCGTCCCAAAGTAACGGAACTTCTATCTCCTAATCCTGCGGATTACATTTTGGATATTGCGTGTGGCAATGGAAATTATTCTTCGTATCTTGCACAAAGAGGCGCTTCGGTTGTCGCTTTTGATTACAGCAAAAAAATGATAGAATTGGCTAAAAGACGGCAATCACAATATGCAAAACAAATTGAATTTTGTGTGGCGGATGCGACCGATAGAAAAAGTATATTAGAATTAAAAAGAAATCGAGCCTTTACGAAAGCAGTTTCTAATATGGCAATTATGGATATTACGGATATTGAACCACTTCTTATGGCTGTTTATGAACTGTTGCAGGAAAGCGGAATTTTTGTCTTTGCAACGCAACACCCTTGTTTTGTCACGTTGACTGAAAAATATATGACACCGCACAGTTACTATGATATAGCGATTGAAGGGCAACCGAAAGAGCAGATTTATTATCATCGTTCCATACAAGATATTTTTAACCTTTGTTTTAGAGCTGGATTTGTCATTGATGGATTTTATGAAGAATGTTTTAAAACCAACAAAGAAATTCCTATGGTAATGATAGTAAGGCTTAAGAAGGTAAAACGTGATAGCTTAAAATAAATTCAAGTTTGTCGGGTAAATAGCAAACCCAGCCGAGCCAGTCAACGGTCAAGATGAACGGCGCATATGCGCAGCCGTTGACAGCCCCGCCCGCCTTTGCTGGTAGGCAATCAAGGGGCGACAGCAAGAAGTGCCACCGCCCCGCACTATTATTCAGAAAGGGGAATTTCCATGACCGACCAGATAGCCTATCAAGAATATATCCAGCGCAGGTACAACGCCTTTTGCAAGACTGTTATCCGCTGTGCCGCCTTGGACAAGATTTTGAAGCTTAAACGGCAATGGGAACGGCAAGTTTCCCTTGACTATCTGATGAACGAGAAGTTTGTCCAGTTTGCCGCGTCGGAGCCGGACGAGGAATACCCATTTACCGTCTGCGGTCAGACCGTCCTGCTCTGCAACGCCGCCCTTGCCGACGCGATCTCTGTTTTGCCGGAGCAGACGCGGGAAGAAATCCTGCGCTATTACTTTCTGCGCCAGCCGCAGCGCGTGATCGGCGCGTGTATTGGCCGGTCACGCAGCACAGCGGGGCGGCATATCCAGCTTGCCTTGCAGCGGCTACGCGAAGAAATGGGGGTGAGCCGGTATGAGTAGACTTCTCCCCTATGAAACAATCCTCAAAGCCCGTGAGGGCGACCCAGAAGCCGTGAACGCTGTCCTGCTCCACTACGCCGGATATATCCGCTATTTCTCAAAAGTGAACGGGCAGGTCAACGCCGAGGTGGAGGACTATGTAAAGCAGCGGTTAATTGACTGTCAATTCAAGTTCCGGCTTGACGAACCACCGGACAAGTCATAAAAACTGAATACCAGCCGCCACCGACGCGGCCAGCGAAAGCAGTAAGTCTTGAAAAAGATTTACTGCTTTTTTTGTTGTCCGGCTCCGCTCCCGGCCATTTTGCCCCCTGCCGGTTGTAGTAGTAAGCGAGGAGGGAATTTTTCTGCCCTGGTGTTTGGCATTTGGAGCATTTACCCGTAGTAGAGGGCAAAGAGAAAGGATTTCTCCAACACCGGGTAGAAACCACTGCGTCCGGTGTCATTTTAGCGAAAGCGGGCAGGAATGCCCTTTACAGGATTAGTAGTAGCAGAAAAAGAGAAACAAACTTTTGTGGTTGCAGTTTTCCAAAAAAGTGGCGGACGGAAGTGAGAGAAAGTTTGCAGTCACGGAGAGCAAGTTTCTACCACGGTGCCAAAATCCGCAATTCTGCAGTTTTGCCCCTCGCGGGAAACTTGTTGGGGAGTGCCTTCCCCAAACCCTGCTCATGCGCCCTTACGGGCGAGAAAGGAGGTCACACCATGCGAAAGAAATACAACACGCCCCACCGCAGCCGCGTTGTGAAAACCCGGCTGTCCGAAGATGAGTATGCCGACTTCACAGCGCGGCTTGCGCCCTATGGTATCAGCCAGTCCGAATTTCTCCGGCAGGCGATACGGCGGGCGACCATACGCCCGGTTGTCCATGTGTCGTCGGTCAATGACGAGTTGCTTTCCGCTGTCGGGAAGCTGACAGCCGAGTACGGCAGGATCGGCGGCAACCTCAATCAGATTGCCCGGTATCTGAACGAATACGGCGTACCCTACAACACCCTTTCCGGCGAGGTACGCGCCGCCATATCCGACCTTGCCGTCCTCAAGTATGAAGTCCTCAAGAAAGTAGGTGACGCGGTTGGCAACACTCAAGCATATCAACTCTAAAAACGCCGACTACGGAGCCGCCGAGCAATATCTTCTCTTTGAGCATGACGAGTTTACCATGAAGCCCGTCCTTGATGAAACCGGCAGGCTTATCCCCCGCGAGGACTACCGGCTGTCCACGCTGAACTGCGACGGGGAGGATTTTGCCGTTGCGTGTATGCGCTCCAATCTCCGCTATGAGAAAAATCAGCGGCGGGAGGATGTGAAAAGCCACCACTATATCATCAGCTTTGACCCACGGGACGGGCCGGACAACGGCCTGACCGTAGACCGGGCGCAGGCGTTGGGGGAGCAATTCTGTAAAGAGCATTTCCCCGGCCATCAGGCCCTTGTCTGCACCCACCCGGACGGGCATAACCACAGCGGCAACATCCATGTGCATATCGTCATTAACAGCCTGCGGATAGAGGAAGTGCCGTTCCTGCCCTACATGGACAGGCCAGCGGACACGAAAGCCGGGTGCAAGCACCGCTGCACCGACGCAGCCCTACGCTACTTCAAGTCCGAGGTCATGGAGATGTGCCACCGGGAAGGACTTTACCAAATCGACCTCTTGAACGGCAGCAAGAACCGTGTCACAGACCGGGAATATTGGGCGCAGAAAAAGGGACAGGCCGCACTGGACAAGCAGAACGCCCCCATGATTGCAGGCGGTATCACGCCCCGGCAGACCAAGTTTGAAACGAACAAGGAGAAGCTGCGGCAGACCCTACGGAAAGCCCTTGCCACCGCTGCCAGCTTTGACGAGTTTTCCTCTCTGCTGTTGCGGGAGGGTGTGACCGTCAAGGAGAGCCGGGGGCGGCTGTCCTACCTCACGCCAGACAGGACGAAGCCTATCACCGCCCGGAAGCTGGGCGGCGACTTTGACCGCACCGCCGTCCTTGCCGTTTTGGAGCAGAACGCCCAGAGGGGCGTAACGGTTCGCTACACCCCGCAGCACCAAGCCGCCAGAGCCGCCGAACAGACCGCAGCCATACCCGAATACCTACACGCCGGGAAAGGCCGCTTACAGGGCGAAAAGACAGGGAAAATCGACCCCAGACAGGACAGTGTGCAGCGGCTTGTGGACATTGAGCAGAAGATGGCCGAGGGCAAGGGCAAAGGCTATGAACGATGGGCGAAGATACACAATCTGAAACAGGCCGCCAAGACCCTGACCATCTACCAACAGTACGGCTTTTCTTCCCCGGAACAGCTTGAAGCCGCCGTTGCTACCGCCTATCAGGAAATGCGCCAGACCAGCGGCGAACTGAAAGCACTGGAAACGAAGCTGCAAGGGAAAAGGGAGTTGCGGCAACAGGTACTTGCCTATGCCAAGACCAAGCCCATCCGCGAGGGGCTGAAAGCGCAGAAATCCGAGAAAGCCCGCGCCGCATACCGCCAGGCAAACGAGAGCGATTTTATCATAGCCGAAGCCGCCGCCCGGTATTTCAAGGCACAGGGGCTTACCAAGCTGCCCGGCCGAAAAGCGTTGCAGGCCGAGATCGAGCAGCTTATCTCCGAGAAAGACGGCCTGTACAACACCTATCACGAACAGAAGCAGCGGTTCAGGGAGTTGCAGACCGTCAAGCGGAACATCGACCAGATTTTGCGCCGGGAAGAGCCGCACCGCAGAAAGGAGCAGAGCCATGAACGATAAGCCGTCCCGCATGGACTACCGCCAGCACCAGGCAGCCCGCCGCCTTGTGCATGAGTGCTGTAACTACGACGAGGGGAACTGCCTGCTGTTAGACGACGGGGAGCCTTGCGTGTGCGTCCAGAGCATTTCCTATTCCCTCATGTGCCGCTGGTTCCGTGTGGCTGTCCTGCCCCTTGACGGGGAGCTGGCCGCAGCCCTCTTGTACCGGGGGAGCCGGAAACGCTGCGCGGTCTGCGGGGCGGCCTTTGTCCCCAAATCCAACCGGGGGAAATACTGCCCCGGCTGCGCCGGGTGCATGAAGAAACGCAAAGCCGCCGAGAGAAAGCGGAAACAAAGGCAGAAATGTCACGCTTTAGAGCCTTTCAAACCCGCATAAATCAAGGCTTTTTTCGTGGGTGTCAAAGGGTATGCGATACATTTATCCTTTCCCCCCGGAAATGCCGTCCTAATGCGTGACAAAGCCCAAAAACGACACAACACAGAGGGAGGTGATACTATCGCTGATTATATCAGGGCAGACACCACGCTGCCCGCCTATCTTCCATACCCCCGTTTCCTGCTGAAAATGGAGATTTCACAGACCGCCAAGCTGCTGTATGCGCTTTTATTAGACCGCTCCACCCTGTCACAGAAGAACGGCTGGCAGGACGGCGAGGGCAGGATATTCATTGTCTACCCCGTTGCGGAGATAGCGGAAATGCTGGACAAGGGTTGTACCGCCATCAAGGGAGCCTTGAAAGAACTGGACGCAGCCGGGCTTTTAGAACGGGAACGGCGGGGCTTCTCCGCACCCAATCGGCTTTATGTGAAAGTGCCGCCTGTCCCAGTGGTACGGTTTTCCGACCAACTGATGGCCGGAAAAGCGACCCTCATACAGTCGGAAAAGCGACCTTATGACGGTCGGAAAACCGACCCTATGATGGTCGGAAAACCGACCCCTAACAAAACTAATATAAACAACTTAATAGAGAACCAAACAATGAGAGCGAGTGGGGAGCCGCCCACAGCTTATGGCCGATATGAGAATATTTTTCTGTCAAAGGACGAATATGACGAGTTACAGGCAGAATACCCGGACAGGCTGGAACGGCTGATTGAGGAAATGAGCCATTACCTTGCCGCCAGCGGGAAAGCCTACCAGAATTATGCCGCCGCCTTGCACAGATGGGCGGCCAATGACAAAAAGGGAGCCGTAAAACAGGGCATCCCCGACTATACCTGTATGGAGGGAGAAAGCTTATGACAAGTGAAATCAAAGATATTTTGGAGAACATGACAACCGCCGCCCCGGAGATGGAGGACTATATCGGCGAGGACGGACTGCTTTACTGCGGAAAGTGCCATACGCCGAAAGAAGCCTACTTCCCGGAGGGTAAGGAGCTGTTTGGCCGTGACCGCCACCCGGCAGAGTGCGACTGCCAGAGAGCCGCCCGTGAGCAGCGGCAGGCCGCCGAGGAACACCGCCGCCATGTGGAAGCCGTGGAAAATCTGAAACAGAGGGCTTTTGCCGACTCAGCCATGCAGCAATGGACATTCGAGAACGACAACGGCAGAAACCCGCAGACCGGGATTGCCCGGCGGTATGCGGAGCATTGGGAAGAAATGCAGGCCGAAAACATCGGCTGCCTGTTCTGGGGGAACGTCGGCAACGGGAAAAGCTACCTTGCGGGCTGTATCGCAAACGCCCTCATGGAGAAAGAAGTCCCCGTATATATGACGAACTTCGCCGTTATCCTGGGCGACCTCTCTCCCGGCTTTACAGGCCGGAATGAGTATATTTCCCGCCTTTGCCGCTATCCGCTGCTTATCATTGACGACTTCGGCATGGAGCGTGGCACCGACTATGGACTGGAACAGGTATTCCATGTGATTGATACCCGATACCGCAGCAACAAGCCGCTGATCGCCACCACCAACCGCCCGCTGGACGAGTTGAAAAAGCCGACAGACACGGCCCATTCCCGGATTTATGACCGACTGCTGTCCATGTGCGTCCCGATACGCTTTACTGGCGTCAACTTCCGGCAGGAAACCGCAAAGCGGAAAATGGAAACCATGAAGAAACTGCTGGCTGAATGAAAGGAGTATTGCCTATGGAGAATATCAAGCAGCACGACCACCGTACCACCCGCCGCCCCGACTGCGTGACGGAAATCCGCATGGGGAATACCGTTCTTGTCGTGTCCGGCTTTTTCAAGAAAGACACCACCAGCACCGCCGCCGACAAGATGGCGAGGGTACTGGAAGCGGAAGCCGCTGCTACACAAAAAAAGGCGATTTGACAAGCTGTAAAGAAGCAGATTTATCACTTTTACCGCTGTACAGCCGCCCCTGTTCCGTGGTACAATGAAACCACGGAATAGTGGGGCTGGCTGTCGGAAACGGAGGATTTTATGTTAAGACAAGCCACCCAAAACCTCATTACCGCCCTTTATCCGAGATTGTCCCATGAGGACGAATTGCAAGGCGAGAGCAATTCCATTTCCAACCAGAAACGGATTTTGGAAGCCTACGCCAAGCAGAACGGCTTTACCAATCTGCGCTGGTACACCGACGACGGCTACTCAGGTGCGAACTTCCAGCGGCCCGGATTTCAAGCCATGCTTGCAGACATTGAAGCCGGGAAAGTCGGCACCGTCATAGTCAAGGACATGAGCAGGCTGGGGCGTAATTACTTGCAGGTGGGATTTTACACGGAAATGCTGTTCCCTCAAAAGGGCGTGCGTTTTATCGCTGTCAATGACAACGTGGACAGCGCAAACGGCGGCATGGACAATGATTTTACCCCTCTGCGGAACTTATTTAACGAATGGCTGGTGAGAGATACGAGCAAGAAAATCAAGGCAGTAAAGAAAGCAAAAGGCATGAGCGGCAAGCCTGTAACCAGCAAGCCAGTCTATGGCTATCTCATGGACAAGGACGAGAACTATATCGTTGACGAGGAAGCCGCCCCGGTTGTCCGGCAGATTTACCAGCTTTGCCTTGCGGGAAATGGCCCGACCAAGATTGCCCGTATGCTGACGGAGCAGCAAATCCCCACGCCGGGGACGCTGGAATACCGCAGGACGGGCAGCACCCGACGCTACCACCCCGGCTATGAGTGCAAGTGGGCGACAAACACCGTCGTCCATCTGCTGGAAAACCGGGAGTACACTGGCTGTCTGGTAAACTTCAAGACGGAGAAGCCCTCTTACAAGGTCAAGCACAGCGTTGAGAACCCCATCGAGAAGCAGGCTATCTTCCCAAATCACCATGAGCCGATTATCGACACGGAAACATGGGAGCGTGTGCAGGAGTTACGCAAGCAGCGAAAACGCCCGAACCGCTATGATGAAGTGGGGCTGTTCTCTGGTATGCTGTTCTGCGCCGACTGCGGCCATGTGCTGTATCAGCAGCGGTATCAGAACAAGAACCGCAAGCAGGACTGTTATATCTGCGGCAGCTACAAGAAGCGTACCCGTGACTGTACGGCACACTTTATCCGCACCGACCTTTTGACGGCGGGCGTGCTTTCCAATCTCCGGCAAGTGACGGAATACGCCGCCAGGCATGAGAGCCGCTTTGTAAAGCTGCTCATCCAGCAGAACGAAATCGGCGGCAAGAGAAAGACCGCCGCAGCCACGAAGCAGCTTGAACAGGCCCAGACACGCATTGCCGAAGTGAACCGCATTATCAAGCGGCTGTATGAGGACAATGTAAGCGGCAAAATCAGCGACGAGCGTTTCATGGAGCTGTCGGCGGACTATGAGCAGGAGCAGCGGGAACTGAAAGACCGGGCTGCCGCTTTGCAGGAGGAACTTTCCAAGTCGCAGGCCGCCACCGTCAACGCCGAGAAATTCATGGGGATTGTGAGAAAGCACCTTGCTTTTGAAGAATTGACCCCCACCCTCTTGCGGGAAATGATTGAGAAAATCGTCGTGCATGAGTGCAGCTATGACGAGAACGGCACCCGCAGGCAGGACATTGAGATTTATTACAGCTTTGTCGGCAAGATAGACTTGCCGGAAGCCTAACGCCTGACCTATCCGACACAGCCCTAAGTGCCGGATAGGAACGGCAAAATTTTTTACACTTCTATTACTTCTTTATCGCACATTAGCAAACGGTCAGGGGATCTTGCTTGGGATGGGAAAATAAGATAAGGGGGATTTATCGACCAATCAGTCCTTGCGCTCGTCGCCCCAGAAGAACAGAGCCACGGTGCCCGGGCCGGTATGGCTGCCAATGGTGGTGCCGACGCTGTAGATCTCGACCTTGCCGTTGAGCTTCGGGAACTTCTGCTCGATGGCGTCAGCCACGGCGCGCGCATCGTCATAGCACGCCGAATTGGAGATGTAGCACTTGCCGGAGTAGTCCAGCCCGCCCTGCGCGTGCTCTTCCATGCGGGCGACGATCTCTTTCATGACGCGCTTCTTGCCGCGGATCTTGGAGCGCGGGATGAGCCGGCCGAGGTTATCCATGTTCAGCAGCGGGCAGATGTCCAGCAGGCCGCCGAACACACCGGCCACCTTCGAGATGCGGCCGCCCTTGACATAGAACGTCAGGTCCGTGGAGAAGAACCAGTGGTGCAGCTCGAGCTTGTGCGCCTCGGCCCAGTCGCGCACGGCGTCAATGGACATGCCCTCGTCGCGCAGGTCGGCGAGCTTATCCATCAGCAGGCCGTAGCCCGAGGACGCGCCGAGCGAGTCAACGATGTAGATCTTCCGGTCAGGGTAGCGCTCGCGGACGATGCGCGCGGCGTTCTCCGCCGAGTTCGACACGCCGGACAGGCCCGAGGACAGGCAGACGTGCAGAATGTCCTTGCCCTGCTCGAGAAACGGGGTGAAATAGTCCACGAACTCCGAGATGTTCACCTGCGAGGTGCGCGTCTCGGCGCCGTTTGCCATCGCTTCATAGAACTTGTCGAACGGCATCGACTCGCCCAGATCGTCCGGGTAGTCCACGCCGTCGAGCGCGTAGTGGAAGCAGATATACGAAATGTTACGCTGCTGGAAATGCTCCTTGGTCAGGTCGGCGGTGGAGCAGCAGCTCAGTACGAAATCGGCCATAGTTGTCGGTCTCCTTTGCATCCTTCGATTTGCCCGCCGGGCGGGCAGACTTTGTTCCTTCACAATACGCAGGTATCATACCCGCAGCGGGGGCATTGCGCAACCTACAAAATGGAATCGGGGCGTAGAACACGGCCCTGCCCTGTTCTACGCCCCGAAAGACGCACTCTACAAATCATAGAATGTCTGCAATATCAATGCTTTGCGCGGATGTTGAAGCTGAAATACACGACGGCCTCGGCCGGGATGAGGATGAGGAACAGCTGCCAGAAATTCATCCCGAAGCGCAGCAGCACAAGGTAGCCGACGAGAAAAATGCTCGCCACGAGGCCAAGCACGACGTACAGATTGCCCCGCCCGCCGAAAAACACGCTGTTGAGCACGAGATACGTGATGACCGCCGCCGGCACGAAGCAGGGAAACACGACCCACTCCACCTGGCCGAGCCACAGCCACAGCACCACAAACACCAGCACCGCCAGCGTGACGATGCCCGTGAGGGCGACCTGAATGATCGAGGCGTGGCTGCGGTCGCGCACGCCGGCGGGGTCGGGCTCCGGCTGCCAGGCGTCGTGCTCGTTGAGCAGGTAATCGACCGTGACGCCGAAGATCTCGCTCATGCGCTTGAGCACCGCCGCGTCGGGAATGGCCTCGCCGCGCTCCCACTTGGAGATCGACTTGTCCGAATAATTCAGTTGTTCGCCGAGCTCGGCCTGCGTCATGCCCGCGGCCGTGCGCAGGCGGATCAGGTTGCTGGCGAAGATGAGCTTCAGTTCGTCCATGGCGGCGACCTCACAATGGTTTTATCCCGTCTATTTTACGCACGTGCGCGCGCGTTGTCAACCGTCACGCGTGCCAGACGATCTCCTCGGCCGTGCGCGCGGCGGTCTGCTCGTCGGTGAGCAGGCGCACGAGCTCGAGCGCGAACGGGATCGCCGCGCCGAGGGCGCGGCCGGTCGTGACCGGCCCGTCGGTGACGACGTCGGCATCGACCATGTGCGCGCCGGTGCATTTTTTCTCAAAGCCGGGGTAGCACGTGGCGCGGCGGCCTGCGAGCAGGCCGTACTGCGCGAGCACGCTCGGCGCGGCGCAGATGGCGGCCACGCGGCCGCCGTGCTCGAGCGTGCGGCGCACGAGCGCCTCCACGGCCGGGCTTTTGGCCAGATTCGTCGTGCCGGGCATGCCGCCCGGGAGCACGACAAGCTCCGGCGGCGCGGCCAGCAGCTCCGGCAGCGTGCGGTCGCACGTGATGGGCACGCCGTGCGCGCCGACGACGGTGTGTGCGTCCTGAACGGACACCGTATACGTCTCCAGCCCGGCGCGGCGGAGAATATCCAGCGTGATGAGGCCCTCGCACTCCTCGAGTCCCTCGGCAAATAGCAGATAACATTTCGACATAATGGGTTCCCCTTTCTCAAAAAAACGGTTACATCAGCGGCGCAACGAGCTTGAGCAGCGCGGCCGCGATGCGCGTGTGCAGCGGGATGCACGCAAGGTCGCCGTGCGTGACGATCTGCGACTGGGCGCGCGTGGCGTCGTAATCCGCCACGATGTCTTTGATACACGGACAGTCATAGAGATACACCGCGTCCTCAAAGTGCAGGTACAGGCTGCGGTAATCGAGGTTGATCGTGCCGACGACGGCCTTGCGGTCGTCGCTGACGAACACCTTCGCGTGCACGAAGCCGGGCGTGTACTCGTAGATCTTCACCCCGGCGTCGAGCAGCTCGCGGTAGTGCCCCTTGGCGAGGGCGAAGGCGAACTTCTTATCCGGCACGTGCGGCAAAATGAGCTCCACGTCCACGCCGCGCTTGGCCGCGAACGTGAGCGCCATGACCATCGTCTCGTCGAGGATGAGGTACGGCGTCATGATGCGCACATAGCGCTCGGCGTGGTTGAGGATGTCGAGATACACGCACTCGCCCACACGCTCGTCGTCGAGCGGGCTGTCGGCATACGGCAGGACGTAGCCGCCCGCGCCCGGCAGCGGGCGCAGGGGCACATTGAGATAGCGGCCGTAGGAATCGGTGTCCGGCTCGCGCTCGTCCATGCCCCACATCTGCAGGAACATGAGCGTGAGCGAGCGCACGGCCTCGCCCTCGAGACGCACGGCCGTGTCCTTCCACACGCCGTAGACGCTCACGAGATTGGCATATTCATCGGCGAGGTTCACGCCGCCGGTGAAGCCGACGCGCCCGTCGATGACGGCGATCTTGCGGTGGTCGCGGTTGTTGTAATACGTGCTCACGAGCGGGCGCAGCGGCGCGAACATCTTGCAGCGGATGCCGAGCGCCTCCATGCGCTTGGGGTAGCCGTAGGGCAGGCGGTAGAACGTGCACGTGCCGTCATAGAGCACGCGCACCTCGACGCCGGCGCGCACCTTTTCCTCCAGAATTTTCAGGATGCGGCCCCAGACGTCGCCCTCCTCGATGATGAAATACTCGAGAAAAATGAAGTGCTCGGCCGACTGCAGCGCCTCGATGAGCGCGCCGATCTTGTCCTGCCCCATGGGGTAGTAGGTCACGGCGGTGTTTTCGTACACGGGGTAGTCGCCGGAGCGCAGCGTGTACTCGGCGAGGTTGTGCACCTCGGGCAGCTCGGTGCGCAGGCGGGCCATGAGCTCGGTCTGGCGCGGGACGTACTGCACGGTGCTGAGGATGCTCTCCTGCACGCGGCGGTTGGCGTAGCGGTGGCCGATATCGAGCTGCACGAACAGGTACAGCAGCACGCCGAACGCAGGCAGCGCCATGACGAGGATGATCCAGGTGATCTTCGTCGTCGCACTGCCGGATTTGTTGACGAGGTAGATGATGACCGCGACGCTCAGCACACGCAGGACGATCGTCAGCGCGGGGTAATAGCGGCCGAGATAGTGCGCGCCGAGCACCATCAGGCCGATCTGCAGCACGAGCAGCAGCGTGATGACCATCGTGCGGCCAAACACGATGTCGAGCAGCCGGCGCTTGCCGCGGCGCAGCAGGCGGATCTCGTTGTCGTCCTCAAACCAGTCGTTGCGCATGCGCGCACCTCCTTTTGTGTTGTTATCTTTCTATCATATCCGAAATTCCGGAAACGGTCAAGGGACATTCCGGTCGATTTTCCTGCGGCAAAAAAGCCCCCGGCCGCAGCCGGGGGGCAGGTATACCGTTCAGGTCTCCGCGTCCGGCGGCGTGACCGGCAGGATAAACTCGGCCGAGAAATCATCACCCACGCGGTGGGTGAAAAACTGGCCGCCGAGCAGCTGCAGGATCGCCTCGCACGTGCGCAGGCCGATGTGGTTGCTCTCGACGCGCGCAAGCTCATGGCGCGCGCGGTTGGCAAAGCAGACGTGCAGCCGTCCGTTTTCGCGCTCGGCCAGAATGGTCAGCCGTGCGGCGGGGTCGGCGTATTTTTCGATGTTCGAGAGCAGGTTATCCGTCACGCGCTTGAGCATCTGCACGTCGGTCGTGACGGTGCAGGGCGTCGTCAGCGGCAGGAGGTTGACCTCAAAGCCCCGGCTGCGCAGCTCGGCCGCACACTCGCCGAGCAGCTGCGCGCAGAGGATCTGCGCGTCGTAGGGCTCGGGGTGCGTCTCCTGTTCGCCGCGGCTGAACACGAGGAAATACCGGAACATCTCCCCCGTCAGGTCCTTGAGCTGATAGGCCTTGTCCCGGCTGGCGAGCACGTAGCTGCGCAGGTCCTCCGGCAGCCGGTCCTGGCTCATCTCGAGCAGGTCGAGATAGCCGATGAGCGACGTGAGGGGGTTGCGGATGTCGTGCGACATGGCGGTGATGAGGTCGCTGTTGGCCTGCCAGGCGGTCTGCTCGTTGCGCGTGCGCTCTAAAATCGTGTCGCGCATGGTGTTGACGCTCGCGGCCAGGCGCGCGAGCTCGTCCGTGCCGATGACGGGGATCGTCTGGTTGAGCGCGCCGGCTGCGCCGACGGCCTCCGACAGGCGCGTGACGCGCCGCGTGAGCCGCCGCGTGAAGCCGAAGGCGATGAACGAATAGATCACGAAGCCCAGCACGAGCGCGCCGAAGCTCACATAGCTGTAGAGCCACGCCTCGGAATAGTCGCACACGGCGACGCGGTACTCCCCGTCGGCAAACTGCAGGGTGAAGAAGCTGTAGCCCATGTCGGCAATGTCGCTCTGGGTCGTGTCGTCGAGCAGCTCGCTCGTGCCCCAGGTGCCGGCCTCGTACGGGTTGCCCTCCGCCTGATAGACGATGACGTTGGCGTTTTTCTCGTCGCGCGACCACTGCTCGATGGCCAGCGTGTCACGCGAGGAGATGCCGCGCGCGCAGACGAACTCCTGCAGGCTGCGCTCGTGCGCGAGGTTGCGCGCCGCGATGGCGTCGTCGCTCAGGTACCAGTGGTCGATCGCCGCGGTGCCGAGCGCGTCCACGCCGAAATAGCACGCCACGCCCAGCGCCAGCGCCGCGAGCAGCACAACGATCATGCGCGCATTGATCGACGAGCGCCACTTTCTAATCAATCTGATACCCCTTTCCCCAGACCGTGCGGATGAGCGTCGGGTTCGCCGGGTCATCCTCGAGCTTCTTGCGCAGCTTGAGGATGTGCACCATGACGGTGTTGGCGGAGCTGGGCAGGAACTTCTCGTGCCAGACGTCCTCATAGAGCTTGCGCGCGGACACGGCCGTGCCGCGGTTGGCGATGAGGTACTGCAGCAGCTCAAACTCCGTCTTGGTCATCTCGACCGAGCGGCCGTTTTTGCACACGGTGCCCTTGTCGCGGTTGATCTCGAGCGCGTCGATGACGGTCGGCGCGTCGCCCTTGCCGTGGTAGACGCGGTAGCGCCGGATGAGCGAATCGACCCGCAGGAACAGCTCGTGGTTGGAAAAGGGCTTGATGAGATAATCGTCGCCGCCGCTGCCGTAGGCGTCGCTCATGTCGGCGGGCTGGGCCTTCGCCGTCAGAAACAGGATCGGCGCGACGCTGTACTGCCGGATCTCCGTGCAGGCGGCCACGCCGTCCATGCCGGGCATCATGATGTCCAGAATGATGAGGTCATAGTCCGGCTGTGCGCGCACGAGCTCCACGGCGCGCAGACCGTTTTCGGCCTCGTCGACCTCGTAGCCGCGCGACGAGAGAAGGATGTGCAAAATATTGCGGATGTCCGGCTCGTCGTCCACGACGAGGATGCGGACGGGGGCCTCCGGGTTTTCCATGGTATCACCTCTGGGGTCTATCCTAACACATCCGCGCCGTGCGCGCACAGAGGAAAATGCCAGCTTTAAGAAATATTAAGCGAAAACCCGCCGGGGCATCCCCCGGCGGGTCGATCACGCGGTCAGAGCAGGTGGGCCACGCTGCGGCCGAAGCCCGCGAGCACGGTCGCGACCTCGGCGCGGGTGGCCTGCCCCTGCGGCCGGAGCCAGAGCGTGCCGTTGACCTCGGCGCCGCCGAGGACACCGAGGGCGACGGCGTCGGCCATCGCATCGCGCGCCCAGCCGGAGACCTGCGCGCCGTCCGGAAACGCGGCGAGGTCGGCCGGCGCCGCGGGGCGCTCGGCCCCGGGCACCTGCGCGGCGAACGCCATGAGGATGACGGCGATCTGCTCGCGCGTCACGGCCTGATCGGGCGAGAAGGTCGTATCCGACGTGCCGGAGACGACGCCGGTCCGGTACGCCCACGCGACGGCGTCCCGGTACCAGCCGGAGCGCGCGTCGGCAAACGGTGTGGTCACGCCGGTCATATCCGGCTCGCCCGCGAGATTGTAGAGCACCTGCACGAGCTGCGCGCGCGTGGTCACGCCGCCGGGCGAGAACGTGTGCGTATCGGTGCCGGACATGAGCCCGCGCGCGACGCAGTAGGCGATGCCGTCATACGACCACGCATTGCGGTCGAGGTCATGAAACTGCTCATACGCCGCGATCTCCGGCGGGATCGCCTCCGCCTGCGTCAGGCCGCAGCGGCGGCAGGTAATGCGCCGCTCGCCCATGCGCACGCCGCTGGGGGCGCGGACGATCACGCCGTCGTCCCAGTCGTGGCCGAGCGCCGGAACGCGCTCGGAGAGCGTCTTGCCGCAGCCGGGGTCGGTGCAGGTGCGCGTGCGCAGGCCGTCGCGCGTACAGGTCGGCTCCGTGACGAGCGTCCACGTGTCCGGGTACGTGTGCGCGGCCGCGTCCGTGTGCAGGGCGGCGGCCGTCAGGCGCGCGTTGTCCGCGCCGATGGCGACGGCGTCCCACTGCGGGCGCGTGCCGGTGAAGTACACGTCCGTGAGCGCGTCACAGCCGGAAAACGCGCCGTCCCCCACCGCCGTGACTGCACCCTGAAACGTCACGCGCCGCAGCCCCGTGCAGCCGCGCAGCAGGCCGCGCGGCACCTCGGTCATCGCGGCCGGGAGCACGACGGTGTGCAGCGCGGTGCAGTTTTCGCACAGGCGCGGCTCCACCCAGGCCGCATCGTCCGGCAGCGGCAGCTCCGCGAGCGCCGTGCAGCCGGAAAACAGGCCGCTGCCGAGCAGCGTCATGCCGTCTGGCAGGTCCACGCGCCGCAGCGCCGTGCAGCCGGCGAGGGCATACGCGCCGAGGCTGCGCACGCCGGGCGCGAACACGGCGGCCGTCAGGCCGGTGCAGCCGGAAAACGCGCCGGTGCCGATCTCCGCGACCGTGCCGGGCACGGCCAGCTCCGCGAGCGCCGTGCAGCCGGCAAACGCCTGACTCATCACGCTCGTGACCGCGCCGAACCCGTCCACGCGCCGCAGCTGCGTGCACCCGGCAAACGCGCTGCGGCCGATGCGCGCGACCTGACCCGTGAACGTCACGGCAACGATGTCGGTGCGGCCGGCGAACGCGCGGTCGGGCAGGTCGCCCGCGCCGCTGACGGTCAGACCGCCGGCAGCGTCAAGCGTCCAGCGGACGGTGCCGAACGCGCCGCCGTCCTCCGCGGCCAGCGCCGCGGCGGGCAGCAGCCCCAGCGCCAAACAGAGCACGAGCAGCAGCGCGCAAAATCGTTTCTTCATAGACTCCCCTCCCCGGGCGGCCGCGGCCGCCCGATGCTGCCTCCACTATACAGGATGCGCGCGCGGAAAACAAGCGCCCGCACCAAAACGAAACACGGACGCCCCCGCAGGGACGCCCGTGTGAAAGAGACAAGCGCTCAGCCGATGCCGAACACGCTGCGGCACATGCCCTCGAATATGGTCGCGATCTCGGCGCGCGTGGCCTGCCCCTGCGGCTTGAGCCAGAGCGTGCCGTCGATCTCGGCGCCGCCGATCAGCCCGAGCGCGACCGCGTCGGCCATCTCGGTGCGCGCCCAGCCGGAGACGCTGCCGCCGTCCGGGAACGCGGCGAGGTCGGCCGGGGTCCAAGTGCGCGCAACGGCGTAGACATTCATCAAAAAGCCCATGAGCACGACCGCGATCTGCTCGCGCGTGACAGGGTCGTTGGGCGAGAACGTCGTGGCCGACGTGCCGGCGACGACGTTGTTCTGATACGCCCACGCGACCGCGTCCCGGTACCAGCCGGACTGTGCGTCGACAAACGGCGTGGTCACGCCGGTCATGTCCGGCTCGCCCTCCATACTGTAGAGGATCTGCACGAGCTGCGCGCGCGTCGCCACGGCAAAGGGGGCAAACGTCGTGTCCGACGTGCCGGACATGAGCCCGAGCGCCGCGCAGTACTGGATGCCCTCATAGGACCAGTGGGTCTCGTCCACGTCCGTGAACTGCTCGCTGGCCGGGATCTCGGGATCCGTGATTAGATAGTGCTTCTGCCCGCAGCGCGCGCACACGAAGCTGACCAGACCGGCGCGGATGCCGTCGGGCTCGAGCTCGACCTCGTGCGTCAGCACGACATGGCCGAGCGCGGGCAGCTCCGCGGCCTGGATGAGGTCGCAGCCGTCATTGCCGCAGCTGCGCGCCATGGTCATGCCCTCGGTGCAGGAGCGCGTGCCGTCCGCGGCCCAGACGCTGAAGGCGTGCTGCTCGGCGCCGAAGTGCTTTTGCGCCCAGGTGAGCATGCTGTCGTCGAACCGGATGGCGCTCCACTGCTGCTCCGTACCGGCATAGTTGACGTTGAGGTCCGCAATGCCCGCTTCGATCGACCCGACGGAGAGAAAGACCGCCTCGCCCATGTGCGTCAGGCTGACCGGGAGGTCGATGCTGCGCAGCTTCGAGCAGTGCGCAAAGGCGTACATGCCGATCTCCGTCACGCCCGCCGGGAGGATGACCGCGGTCAGGCCGGTGCAGAATTCAAACGCCATCGCGCCGATCGTCGTCAGGCTGCCCTCGGGGAAGTAGACGTTTTTCAGGGACTTCGCGCCGAAGAAGGCATACTCGCCGATCGTCGTCACGCCGTCGGGCACGACGAAGGTCTCCGCGTCGGCCGGGCACTTGATGAGCACGGTGCCGTCCTTGCTGTAGAGCGCGCCGTCCACGGACTTGTAGGCGGGGTTCTTGGCGTCGACGAGGATGCTCGAGAGTGCGGCGCAGTTGCCGAACGCGTTTTTGTCGAGCTGCGTGACGGTGTCCGGCAGGGAGATGACCTGCAGCTGATCGCAGCCGTAGAAAGCGTTCGAGCCGACGGCCGTGATGCCGGAGCGGATGTCGACCGCCATGACGGGCTTGCCGGACCAGATGCTGCCGCCGTCACCGTTGATGATCTTGCCGGTGCCGGAGATGGTCAGCAGGCCGGCGGTATCGAGCGTCCAGGTGACGCTGCTGCCGTCGCCGTCGGCGCCGCAGGTGCCGCTGTCGACGATATCGACCGCGAAGGCCGCCGGGACCAGCGCGAGCATCAGGCTCAGCACGAGCAGGATGCTCAGAAGTTTCTTTTTCATGCCATTTCTCCTTTATTTTTTAGAATGGGTGCTATCAGTATAACGAAATTTGTCTCCCGCCGCAAGCTGTTTTTTGCACTTTTCGTCCGGAAATCAACAAAAAACCGGTGTCCCGAAAACGGGACGCCGGTTAAAGATCGTCGCTGTGATTATTCACTGAGTTGCTGCTCGACCCAGGCGATCTGCGCCTCGACGCTCGGCACGGACGTGCCGCCGTAGGACACGCGCCGCGTGACGCAGTTGGTGAGGTCGATGGCGTCATACACGCCGTCGTCAAAGAGGTCGCTGAAGGTGCGGAACGTCTCCAGCGGCAGCTTTTCGAGCACGGTGTTGTGCGCGATGCAGTAGGCCACAAGCTCACCGGAGACCTTGTACGCGCTGCGGAAGGGCAGCCCCTTCGTGACGAGGTAGTCCGCGAGGTCGGTCGCGTTGAGGAAGCCCGTCTGCGCTGCGTGGAGCATCTTGTCGGCGCGCACGGTCATGGTCGCGAGCATCGGCGCCATGACGCGCAGGCACATCTTCACGGTGTCGACCGCGTCGAACACGGCCTCCTTGTCCTCCTGCATGTCCTTATTATACGCCAGCGGCAGGCCCTTGAGCGCCGTGAGCATGGCGATGAGGTCGCCGTAGACGCGGCCGGTCTTGCCGCGCACGAGCTCGGCCATGTCGGGGTTTTTCTTCTGCGGCATGATCGACGAGCCGGTCGTGTAGCTGTCCGAGAGCTGCACGAACTGAAACTCCCAGCTCGACCAGAGCACCAGCTCCTCGCTCAGGCGCGAGAGGTGCATCATCTCGATGGCATAGGCATCGAGCAGCTCGACGCAGAAGTCCCGGTCGGACACGCCGTCGAGACTGTTGCGCGCCACATCGTCAAAGCCGAGCTGTTTGGCCTCGAAGAACCGGTCGGTGTCATACGTCGTGCCGGCGAGGGCGCAGCAGCCGATGGGCGAGACGTTCATGCGCCTGATGGCATCCTGCATGCGGTCGATGTCGCGCAGGAGCATCATGGCATAGGCCATCAGGTGGTGGCCGAAGGTGATGGGCTGCGCGCGCTGCAGGTGCGTGTAGCCGGGCAGAATGTCGCCCTTGTGCGCCTTGGCCTGCTCGACGAGCGCCGCGAGCACGTCCTTCGTCAGCGCAATGATGTCTTTGGTCTCGCTGCGCAGGTACATGCGCAGGTCGAGCGCGACCTGATCGTTGCGCGAGCGGGCGGTGTGCAGCTTCTTGCCGAGGTCGCCGATGCGCGCGGTGAGCACCTGCTCGACAAACATGTGGATGTCCTCGCACGCGGGGTCGAACGTCAGCGCGCCGTGGTCGATGTCGTCGAGGATGCCCTGCAGCGCGTCGATGATGGCATCGGCGTCCGCCTGCGGGAGGATGTGCTGCGCGCCGAGCATCGCCGCGTGCGCCATGCTGCCCGTGATGTCCTCGCGGTACATGCGGCTGTCGAAGTGGATGGAGGAGTTGAAATCGTCCGCGACCGGATCGGTCACGCCGGCCGTGCGGCCCGCCCACATTTTTGCCATGGTGATGGTCTCCCTTCGTCAGTTGTCCCCGCGCCGGGAGGCCCGGCGCGGGGAGAAAAGTCATTTTTTATATTGTACCGCTTACATGCTCTTGCCGTCAACCTTTGCCTGCACGGCGATCGGCAGACCGTAGAGCTGGATGAAGCCGGCGGCGTCCGCCTGGTTGTAGTCGCTCTCGCCGAAGGTCGCGATCTCCTCGGAGTACAGGGAGTACGGGCTCCAGACGCCGGCGTTGATCATGTTGCCCTTGTAGAGCTTGAGCCGCACCGTGCCGGTGACGTGCTCCTGCGTCTTGGTCACGAACGCGCTGAGCGCCTCGCGCAGCGGCGTGAACCACTGGCCGTTGTACACCAGTTCGCCGAAGGTCACGGCGAGCTTCTGCTTCTCGTGCATGGTCATCTTGTCGAGGCAGAGCGTCTCGAGCACGCTGTGCGCCTTGTAGAGGATCGTGCCGCCCGGCGTCTCGTACACGCCGCGGCACTTCATGCCGACGAGCCGGTTCTCCACGATGTCGAGAATACCGATGCCGTTGGCGCCACCGATCTGGTTGAGCTTGAGGATGATGTCCTTGGCGCTCATCTTCTCGCCGTCGAGCGCGACGGGCTTGCCCTGTTCAAAGTCGAGCGTGATGTAGGTCGGGGCGTCCGGCGCGTCGATGGGGCTGACGCCCATCTCGAGGAAGCCCTTCTTCTCGTACTGCGGCTCGTTGCCCGGATCCTCGAGGTCGAGACCCTCGTGGCTCAGGTGCCAGAGGTTCTTGTCCTTGGAGTAGTTGGTCTCGCGGTTGATCTTCAGGGGCACGTTGTGCGCCTCGGCGTAGGCGATCTCTTCCTCACGCGACTTGATGTCCCACTCCCGCCACGGGGCGATGATGGGCATGTCGGGCGCGAAGTGCTTGATGGCCAGCTCGAACCGGACCTGATCGTTGCCCTTGCCGGTGCAGCCGTGGGCGATGGCGTCGGCGCCCTCTTTCTGGGCGATCTCGACGAGGCCCTTGGCGATGCACGGCCGCGCGTGGCTCGTGCCGAGCAGGTACTCCTCGTACATCGCGCCGGCCTGCATGGTCGGGATGATGTAATCGTCAACGTACTCGTCCGTCAGGTCGAGCACGTAGAGCTTCGACGCGCCGGTCTTGATGGCCTTCTCTTCGAGACCCTCCAGCTCGTCGGCCTGGCCGACGTTGCCGGACACGGCGATGACTTCGCAGTTATTGTAGTTCTCCTTCAGCCAGGGGATGATGATGGACGTATCCAGACCGCCGGAGTAAGCAAGGACGACTTTTTTGATATCTTCTTTTTTCATAATGGTTGCCTCCATTGATTATTCATTCATAAGATGTGCATATTATTCACCTTTTTCGCGCAAATGTCAACCCCCTTTTTGAATAAAATTCACGCCGGAAACGTATTTCTTTCGGTGATATGCACAAAAAGGCGAAATCTATGCGCAAAACGCCGCCGCCCCGGTGCTTGGAGCGGCGGCAAAATATGCAGTTATGCATGCATTTTTGAATATCCGCGTCAGGACAGCTCCCGGCGCAGCGCGTCGATCTCGTCGAGCCAGAGTGAGCCCGCCGCGTCCGGCGGCCAGCGCAGCGCCTGCGCGCTGCTGCCGAGCGTGACGTGCTCCGGCAGGACAGACGGCCGCCGGAACAGGCAGCGCGTGAGCGCCGACATGGCGCGCAGGATGTCGGCGTCCGCGGCCGCGCCGCCGA
>OLFV01000918.1_pt1 | contig 31426 bp, 29 predicted proteins | sample 1605551 | NCBI WGS metagenome assembly OLFV01 (sample SAMEA3888922, study PRJEB22519) | human gut metagenome | biome: human gut; feature: human-associated habitat; material: faeces | place: Denmark | collected 2011 | reverse complement strand
TGTCCGTCGGCTGCTTCAGTCAGTCGGCGGACGGGGCGACTGTGGATTGAAACATCGTTTCCGGGGAAGGAGGACATGCGGGCTTTGCCCTGTGCCGGCTGCGGCGTGATTACGTTGAAGGAACAAACAGTTCTCCCGAGGGATACCTCGAAGGCATCTTTGTGGAAAAGGAGTTCAGACGCAGAGGATATGCCAGTGCGCTGCTCAAGGCGTGCGAAGCTTGGGCGGCCTCCGGAGGCTGTACCGAATTTGCCGCCGATTGCGGGCTGGAAAACGAACCCAGCCGGAATTTTCACCTGAACACGGGCTTTGCGGAGGCGAACCGCATCATCTGTTTTGTCAAAAAGCTGTAATCCGCCTGTCTTCCAGACAGATGAAAGAATCGGGCAACAAATCGGAAGAATCATGTCTTTTACCATGCATGCGTCCGGTATAGACTGTCTTCATTAAAGGCAGTATATGCCCTCGACGGGCTGTGTGGCCCGCCGCGCGGGGTGAAAGCCTGCCCCCTGCGTTTTCCGCATGTTTCAATCCCCGGACGGCTCCATCCGCCTGTTGAATCCGCAGGCGGCGGACAGGAGTCGTCCCATGCACTGCCCCTCCCACCGGAGATGTTCTGTCAAGAAGTCCTGCCCTGCCGTCCTGTCAATCAGTTTTCTTCCCAGAGCATTTCGCTCATGAAATGCCCAGCGAAGTCGATCAGGCCAATCCGCCGCCGCGACGCCCCCCCATCCGGTGTCGCCGCAATTCAGTTGCGGCGTCAAACTCCGGCGGAGGTGCGGAAACTGCAAGCCGGAACAGAGTGTCCTGCCGGCAGATGTTTTCAGGTGCAGAACGCTTTGAGGGGAGGCTTTCAAACCATTCAGGGAGCGCTTGAGATGAAAGAGAGACTCCGGAGCTGTCATGGATCACGGCATTCTTTTTGACCATGCCCGCACTTCCCGCATTGGTCTGCCCGAAGCTGTATTCTGCGAAGGCAAGCCTTTTGAGGCGGTGGAGGAACTGCTCTCCCGCTTCGGCAGAGGTTCGGGCCGCCCCATTCTGTTTACACGGCTTGCCCCGGACATCTTCGCCATGATGCCTGAACAGATCCGGGCGTCGTATGACTACGATCCCCTGTCGCGTACCGCGTTCGGCGAAACGCTGCCCGCCCGGGCCGGGGGAGGGATCGCCGTCATATCCGCCGGCACGGCGGACGGCCCCGTCGCCTGGGAAGCCGCACGCACGCTGCGCTATCTGGGCATCACGCACAAGGTGTTCGAGGACTGCGGCGTGGCCGGACTGTGGAGGCTGGCTGAACGGCTGGATGAAGTCAACACCTTTGACGCGCTGATTGTCGTAGCCGGGCTGGACGCCGCCCTGGCCAGCGTCATGGGAGGGCTTACCCCGAAGCCGGTTTTTGCGGTTCCCACCTCCGTGGGATACGGCGCGGCGCAGGGAGGTCATGCCGCGCTGGCCAGCATGCTTTCCAGCTGCGCGCCCGGCGTGGCCGTCATGAACATCGACAACGGCTACGGCGCGGCCTGCGCCGCGGCAAGAATCATCAACACCTTCCGTCCATAAAGAATTTCTGATGAATGTTTCAATCCACAGTCGCCCCATCTGCCGACTGACTGAAGCAGCCGACGGACAGGGGTCGTGCGGATTGCCCCTCCCTGAAGGGAGGGGATGCGGAAAAGGATTTCATCGGCTTCGCCGTCGTGTCAACTCCTCTTTTCCTCATGAAGGGGGAGGTCGCAAACCACAAAGGAATTTTTGATGAATGAACACGGACACACGCACGGAAACCATACGCACGAACACACCCCTGCCGGCATGCGCGAACATGCGGAGCGAACGCCGGAGACGGTGCTGACGATCCGGGCGCATTCCGGTCTGTCTGGTGACATCTTTCTGGCCGGAATGCTCCGCATGACGGAATGCTCCGCGGAGGACACGGAACGGCTTCTTTCCGCGATCATGCCGGAACTGGCCGGAAGCCTGCGCCTGACGCGCCGGCAGGTGAACCATGTCGGCGGCTGGCATGCGGAAGTATCGCTCCCGCGCCAGCACGCGCACCGCACTCTGACCGACATCACAAAACTTGTCGCGGAAAACGGCATGAACGAAGCCGCCAGACGCCTTGCCACGGAAACCTTTGCGCTGCTGGCGCGCGCCGAGGCCGCCGTACACGGAAAAAAGCCGGAGGAAGTGCATTTTCACGAAGTGGGAGCGCTGGACAGTATTCTTGACATCTGCATGAGCTGCGAACTTTTTGTCCGGCTGGCGCCCTCGCGTCTTGTGGTCAGCCCTCTGCCCGTGGCGGACGGCAGCGTCAGATGCGCGCACGGCGTCATTCCCGTGCCCGCCCCCGCCGTTCTGGAACTTATGGAAGGCGTCCCCGTGCGCCCCTTTCCGGGAGAAGGGGAAACCGTCACGCCCACAGCCATGGCCCTGCTGCGTGTTCTCGGCGCGGAATTCGGCCCATGGCCCGCCATGCGGGTGGAAAGGCGGGCGCTGATCTACGGAACGCGCGTGTTTCCCGGCGCCCCCAACGGGGCCGTTTTTGCCTGGGGAGAGGAAGAAAAAGCCTGACGGCTCGTACTCCGCGACATGAAATGTTTCGGAGTGCAAGCCGACAGGGGGGCTTGTCTCCGCTCCTGATGCCGGCAAGTCTCTCTGCCCGGAAACGGGCACGGCCCCAAAGCGCGTGTCTCCGACGGGCAGGGCTTGCTCTACAACAGTCGTTCCCTGCGGCGGATCATGTCCCGATGGGGAGGTTCGCCGAACAGCCTCTTGTATTCGCGGTTGAACTGCGTCACGCTTTCGTAGCCCACGGCCATGGCCGCGCTCGCCGCCCGTTCGTTCTCCGCCAGCATCAGGCGCTGCGCTTCGTACAGACGAAGCTGCTTGTGATACTGCAGGGGGCTGAACCCTGTGACAGCCTTGAAATGGCGGTGCAGGCTCGATGTCGACATATGCACGCGCCGGGCCAGTTCCTCCACACGCAACGGCTTTTCGATATTCTTCTTCAGCCAGGAGATGGCCTGTACCACCTGGTTGTTTCGCGTGCCCAGGGTGTTCAGCTTGCGCAGCACGGCCCCCTGCGGTCCCGTCAGCAGCAGATAATGCAGATCGCGCATGATCAGCGGCGCGCGGAAGGGAACCTGTTCTTCCTTGTCCAGCAGATCCACCAGACGCAGCATCCCTCCCATCAGATCCGGCCCCGCGTCCGCCACGGCCACGCCGCCGCACTCCACGCTGTCGGGCAGGCCCGCGCGCGCCATTTCCATGGAAAGCTCGGAAATCATCCGCTGATCAAGATAGATGCACAGGGAAAGAAAGGGCCTTTCCGGCGTTGCATCCACGGCATTGAACTGGGACGGCATGTCCACTCCCGCCACCAGACACTGGTTTTCACCGTAATAGTAATCCCCGTCTCCAAACACGGAATGCTTGCGCCCCTGCACAACCAGCGCGGCCAGCGGCCGCTCGAAGCAGCGCCCCCCGCAGTCGCCTCCGTCGCGGCGGATCAGCGTCAGCCCCTCAACGGCAGTAGGATAGTTCCCCGGTCTGTTCATGCGCCGCAGCAGCCTCTCCCGCAGCGCGGCGTTTATCTCCGCAATCCCGCTTTCTTCATCTTCCTTCATACGGCACTAAATCCAATCCGCGGTTAAACAGTTCCTTCATAATCCCGTTCCCTTATACTACACTTTTCTCCGCTTGAATACCGGGCGGCGCCCCCGGTCGTCAGCGCAAGGCGCCTTACGGACAAGGCTCGCTTCCCGCTTGACATTCTGCCCGACGCGGGGTTATCCAGACACATCGACAGTCGCCAGAGTTTTCTTGCCATAAAAGGATTTATTCATGTTTCATCCTTCCTCCCGTTCCACGTTCCGCACCATGTTCTGGTGGTGGCGCGTCTCCGACGTGAAGGGAGGAGTGCGCCCCGTCATTTTCTGACATGGGCGCGCGAACGCGCCGTCGAACCGCAGCAGGGTTTCACAGCCGCCATCCTCCCGGGGATGGCGGCTTTTTTTGTTCCCTTTCAACAGCAGGTTTCACATCATGACAGCACAGATCCATTCCCCTTCCGTTACGCTCACGCAGTACGCGGCATGGCTCCCGGCGGACATGGACACCCCCATCAGTCTTTTCCGCGCGCTTTGCCGCGACGCGCACGGCATTCTGCTCGAAAGTGCCGAGGTAGACGGCCGTTGGGGCCGCTACAGCATCCTGGCCTGCGACTTCCGCCTCATTGCGCGCTGCCGCGCGGGAGTTCTCGCTCTGGATATTCCCGACGAACGGCTCGCGCCCCTGGCTTCGCTGGAAGGCACGGACTTTCCGGACGGCCTGCGTTCCGTCATGCGCGGCATTGAACTGCGCGCGCCCGACGGCTTCGACCTGCCGCCGCTGACCCGCGCGCTGTACGGCTATTTCGGCTACGGTATGGCCGGGCTGTTTACCCCCAGACTCGCGGCATGCCTCCCGCCCGCCCGGGCGGAAGCCTGTCTCGTCCTTCCCGGAACGCTGCTGATGTTCGACCATCTCTACAACCGCCTGTGCCGGATCAGTCTGGACGGCCAGGAAGAGGCGCGACTCCCCTCCACGCCGCGCCGCATGGAAGCCTGTGCGCCGCAGGTCGGAGAAATCGTGGCCGATCCGGGAGAGGAAGGATACAAGCAGGCCGTGCGCGACATCAGGACCAGGCTGCGCCGGGGGGAAGCCATTCAGGTTGTGCCCTCCTGCCGCTTCAGCGCGGAATTTTCCGGCGATCCCTTTGAACTGTACCGCCGCATGCGGCGGCTCAATCCTTCACCCTACATGGTGTATATGGATCTGCCCGGTCTTACGCTCATCGCCTCCTCCCCCGAAGTCATGGTGCGCTGCGCGGAAGGCAGGCTCCAGCTTTCTCCCATTGCGGGGACACGCCGGCGCGGGACGGACGATGAGGAGGATTGCCGCCTGGCGGCCGAACTGCGGGAAGACCCCAAGGAACGCGCCGAGCATGTGATGCTGGTGGATCTGGGCCGCAACGATCTGGGCCGTCTGGCCCGCCCGGGCACGGTGAAGGTGGAACGCCTCATGGAAGTGGAACGCTTCTCCCATGTCATGCACCTTACCTCACGCATATCCGCCGGTCTGCGCCCGGAACTGGACGCACTGGACGTGCTGGCAGCCACCTTCCCGGCAGGCACGGTGAGCGGCGCGCCCAAGGTCCGCGCCATGGAAATCATCGCGGAAACCGAGCATCTGCCGCGCGGGCCCTATGCGGGCTGCATGGGCTGGCTGGGGCTGGACAGGAATGCGGTCAGCCTGGACACAGGCATCACCATCCGCAGCATGTGGCTGAAGGACGGCAGGATCTGCTGGCAGGCCGGGGGCGGCATTGTCCACGATTCCGACCCGGCCATGGAATGGAATGAAGTATGCAACAAATCCGCCATCATGCGCGCCGTGCTTGACGCCTCGGGAGACAGCCATGTTTCTGCTCATCGATAATTACGATTCTTTCACCTACAATCTGGTGCAGGCCTTTTACAGCCTCGGACAGAACCCCGTGGTAGTGAAAAACGACGATCCCCGCCTGCCCGAACTCGCCCGGCATCCCGAACTTTCCCGGGTATGCATTTCCCCGGGGCCGGGTCATCCGGAAAACGCCGGACTGTGCCTGGAATTTCTCCGCCTGCTCGATCCATCCGTACCTGTACTCGGCGTGTGCCTCGGGCATCAGATACTCGGGGCGTTCGGCGGCGCGCGTGTGGCGGAAGCCCCCTTCGTCATGCACGGCAAGTGTTCGGATATCGTGCATGACGGCACAGGACTGTTCCGGGGCCTGCCCAACCCCATGCGGGCAGGGCGCTATCATTCTCTTGCCGTCTATCCGCAGGACGGCGCTCCCTTCACGGCGACCGCCCATGACGCCGAAGGCGTGGTCATGGCCCTGCGCTACAAGGATCGCCCCTGGGTCGGCGTGCAGTTTCATCCCGAATCCGTGCTGACGCCCGAAGGCGTGCGTCTGCTCGGCAACTTTCCGCAGGAAATTCTGCCGGAAGGCCATGGAACAAACAGCATTGACACCATTCTGGAAACCCTGGCCTCCGGATCGGATCTTGGCGCGGATATGGCGGCGACAGGATTTTCCGCGCTCATGGACGGCGCGATGACTCCGGCTCAGGCGGGAAGCTTTCTCATGGGACTGCGCATGAAAGGGGAAAGCCCGCTGGAAATGGCGCACGCGACAAGGGCCGCACTGGCCCGGGCAGTGCGAGTGGACGGTCTGGAAGGCCCGTTCATCGAAGTGGTGGGCACCGGCGGAGATCGGCGTTCCTCCTTCAACTGTTCCACAGGCACGGCACTTACCCTGGCGGGCATGGGGTACAAGGTGGTCAAGCACGGCAACCGCGCGGTCTCGTCCAGAAGCGGCAGCGCCGATGTGCTGGAAGGGCTGGGCGTTCCGCTGGACATCGCCCCGGAGGATGCCCCGCTCATGCTGCGCGAGCGCAATTTCGTCTTTCTCTTCGCCCAGCGCTTCCATCCCTGCTTCCGCAATATCGCGCCCCTGCGGAGAGAACTGGGCATCCGCACACTGTTCAATCTGCTCGGCCCACTGATTAACCCCGCACGCCCCTCGCATATTCTGCTGGGCGTGGCACGCCCCGACCTTCTGCGCCTCATGGCGGAAACCCTGGCCCAGTCCCCGGTGCGCCGCGCAGCCGTGGTCTGCGGCGCGGGAAGCTACGATGAAATCACCCCTCTGGGCGTCAATGAGATGATCCTGCTCCGTGACGGAGAACTGACGCCCTTCACCCTCGACCCCGCGGACTTCGGCATTCCTCCCTGCGCACCGGAAGATCTGGCGGTTTCCAGCAGGGAAGAAGCCGTGAACGTGCTGCGCGAACTGCTGAACGGCGGCGGCCCCTCCGCCATGCGCGACATGCTGGCACTCAACGTGGGCATGGGCATTCACCTGCTGGAGGATCAGCTTCCCCTGGCTGTCTGCATGGCCCGTGCGCGGGAGGCTCTGGCCTCCGGCGCGGGAGGGAGGGTGCTTCATGATGCCGCATGAATCACGCGCCGCCTGCGCTTCTCCCGACACATCGCCGGGCGGAATGCTGGACTCCTTCCGGGCGGAAAAGGAGAAGGAAGTCAGTTCCCTGATCAGTCTGGAGCGGAAAGGAAAGTTCCCTGTTCCCCTGACCGGAACGCGTCCCTCCTTCCGCGCCGCTCTCGCGGCCCCGCGCGGCGGCATCCTGCCGATCATCGCGGAATACAAGCGGGCTTCCCCCTCCCGGGGAGATATCAGGCTCGATCTTTCCCCGGAAGATGTGGCCGGACGCTATGCCGCGGCCGGAGCGGCCTGTCTTTCCGTACTGACGGAACGCTCCCGTTTCAGGGGAGAAACCGGCTTTCTTGCCCGTATGGCCCCTGCGGGGCTTCCTCTGCTGCGCAAGGATTTCATCCTGCACCCTCTTCAGGTGCGGCTCACGGCGGCCACGCCAGCCTCGGCCCTGCTGCTGATTGTCCGTCTTACACCCGACGTTCGGCGTCTGCGCGGGCTGCGCGAACTGACGGAGAGTTTCGGCATGGAGGCCGTGGTGGAAATCTTCAGCGCGGAAGAGCTTGCCCTTGCCCGGGAATCCGGCGCCCGCGTCATTCAGGTCAACGCCCGCGACCTCGATACCCTGCGCGTGGACAGGACGGCCTGTCTGAACATGGGCGCAGCCCGACGGGACGGGGAAATCTGGATTGCGGCCAGCGGCATGTCGGAGCCGGATCATCTGCGGCGAGCGGCGGAAGCCGGTTTTGACGCCGCGCTTGTCGGTTCCGGGCTCATGGCCGCAGCCGATCCCGGCGCGGCTCTGGCCCGGCTGACCGGGAAAACGGGAGCGCGATCATGATTGTCAAAATCTGCGGCATGCGCGATCAGAACGCGCTGGACGCGGCTTCCGCCTGCGGGGCGGATATGGTCGGATTCATCTTCGCACCGGGCAGTCCGCGCTTTCTATCTCCCGATACGGCAGCCCGGCTGGATACGGGGCGCATGGCCCGCGTGGGCGTATTTACCGGAAACGATGCGGAAACCATGCTGGACATCGCCGCGCAGGCGAAGCTGGACTTTCTCCAACTGCACGGAAGCCAGTCGGAATCCCTTGCTGCGGAACTGTCCGCGCGCTTCGGCGCGGAACGCCTGATCCGCGTATTCTGGCCGCAGCGTTACACCGGCACGAGCGAGATGGAACGCGCCATGGACGAAGCCGCCCCCCATGCCGGACTCTTTCTGCTCGATGCGGGAACGGACGGCGGCGGACACGGCGTGCGGCTGGACGCCTCCGCCCTCGCCGGACTGGATGCGCCGCGCCCCTGGCTGCTGGCCGGAGGCCTGACTCCCGCCAACGTCGCGGAAGCCGTCGCCCGATGCCGCCCCGACGGCGCGGATCTCAACTCCGGTCTGGAATCCTCTCCCGGCCGCAAGGAACCCGCCCTTATCCGCTCCGCGCTTGCCGCACTGGGAGGAGTCGGGAAGGTTCGGTCTCACCGTATCCCACCGGCAGGGGCATGATGCCCCTGCCCCCCCACCATTAACGGCATTCCCCCATTCCTCCTGTCCTGCCCGCAAAGGTTTCAGTCCACAGCCGCGCCATCCGCCGACTGACTCCGCGGCCGACGGGCAGGGGGCGTGCACATTGCCCCTCCCTGGAGGGAGGGGTTACGGAAAGGATTTCAGCGGCTTCGCCGTCTTGTCAACAGAACCTTTCTCCCTGAAGGGAACGGTTTCAAACCATGGAGCATTCCGCTCATGAAATGCTCTGCTTCAGTCGGGCAGGGCGAGACTGAAGCCGCGACATCGGAGCAGCCGCAATCGACTTGCGGCGTCAGGCTCCGATGGAGGCGTGAAACCTGCGGGCCGGAACATGGGGTCCCGGCCGGCAGATATTTTCAATGCGGGACTAAACACCCAGGGGAATTTTTGATGAAAAAAGGATATTTCGGCGATTTCGGCGGGCAGTTCGTGCCGGAACTGCTCATGCCGCCGCTCAGGGAACTGGAAGCGGCCATGGCCACCATCATGTCCTCACCTTCCTTTCAGGAGGAACTGGACGATCTGCTCCGCAACTTCGCAGGACGGGAAACCCCCCTCACCTTCTGCCCCGCGCTTTCGCATGAGCTGGGCTTCAACCTGTGGCTGAAACGGGAAGATCTGCTTCACACCGGAGCGCACAAGATCAACAACACGCTGGGGCAGGCGCTGCTGGCCAGACGCATGGGCAAAAGGAGTCTGGTGGCCGAAACCGGAGCGGGCCAGCACGGCGTGGCCACGGCGGCCGCCGCCGCGCGCCTGGGCATGGGCTGCGTCATCTATATGGGTGCGGAGGATGTGGAGCGGCAGGCTCCCAATGTCCGCCGCATGAAGCTGCTGGGAGCGGAAGTGCGGCCGGTGGAAAGCGGCTCCCGCACGCTCAAGGACGCCATCAACGAGGCCCTGCGCTACTGGATCTCCGCGCAGGAGGACACGCACTACTGTTTCGGCACCGCTGCCGGGCCGCATCCCTTTCCCACGCTGGTGAGGGATTTCCAGTCCGTCATCGGACGGGAAACACGCGCCCGCATGCTGGAACTGACAGGCCGCCTGCCGGACATGGTCGTGGCGGCGGTAGGCGGCGGTTCCAACGCCATCGGCATGTTTTATCCCTTCCTGAATGACGGCAGTGTGCGCATCACCGGCGTGGAAGCGGCGGGCACGGGCGAACCCGGCTGCTGCAACTCCGCGCCGCTCAATCTCGGCTCTCCCGGGGTACTGCACGGCCAGCATACCATGCTGCTTCAGACGGAAGACGGCCAGATCCAGCCCTCCCATTCCGTTTCCGCCGGGCTGGACTATCCCGGCGTCGGCCCGGAACACGCATGGCTGCAGGCCACGGGCCGCGCCTTCTACGGCCTTGCCACCGACGCGGAGGCGCTGCGCGCCTTTGCCGCGCTGTGCCGCTCCGAAGGCATTCTCCCCGCGCTGGAGTCATCCCATGCCCTGGCCTGGGTGCTGGAACACGCGGAAAAACTGCGGGCTGAGCTCCCGGGAGAATCCAACGTGGTGGTCAATCTCTCCGGACGCGGAGACAAGGATCTGGACATCGTTGAAAAACACCTGCCGCTGTAAGCCGCAAGGAGTCGAACATGCATATTCTTGAACAGAAAATCCGGAACGCCCGCGCCGGAGGGCGCACGGCCCTCATCCCCTTCATCACCGCGGGTTTTCCCTCGCCGGAGCGCTTCCGGGGGGCTGTGGAGGAGCTGGACGCCCACGGCGCGGACATCATTGAAATAGGCATTCCCTTCTCCGATCCCGTGGCCGACGGCCCCGTGGTGGAAGAAGCCTCCCGCCGCGCGCTGGCATCCGGGGTGACACTGCGCGGCATCCTGAAGGATTTGCGAACCTTTCCCCGCCTGCAGGCCGGACTGGTGCTCATGGGCTACATGAATCCCATCCTGCAATACGGGCCGGACAGCTTTGCGAGGGACGCCGCTGACGCAGGCGTGGCCGGGTGCATTATCCCCGACGTTCCGCTGGAGGAAAGCGGCGAACTGCGCGCGATGCTCGGCGCACGAGGCATTGCCCTGATCCCCCTGGTCGGGCAGAACACCGCGGAAGAACGCATGCGCGAATACGCCGCCGTGTCGGAAGGTTTTGTCTATGTGGTTTCCGTCATGGGCACCACCGGCGTACGCGATGGCCTGCCTCCACAGATGCTGGATACGCTGCGCCGCGCCCGCGACGCCTTTTCCCTGCCTCTGGCTCTGGGCTTCGGCCTGAACCGCCCGGAGCAGCTGGACGCAGTTCCCGCCGGGCTGCAGCCCGATGCCGCCGTATTCGGTTCCGCCCTGCTCCGACACATTGATGCGGGCAGACCCGCCGGGGAATTTCTCGACGCATGGAGATAAGCCTTTCCCCGACAGAAAGAGGACAATACATACTGCGCTTCTGCTCCGGCGGAGCTTCTGCCAGCCGCACACTTTAACGGAATCTGCGGGAAAGGGAGGGGGGGACGGCTTCTCCGTCCCCCTTTTCAAAACTCGACATGCGGGAGAAAGGTCTCCGGCCGCGGAAACCCGTCAGTCCATGACGATCAGTTCATACTGGGGATTGCCCATTCCCAGCTCCGCCATGGCCGTGAGCTGGCGCAGCCCGTGACGGCTCAGGATACGCTCGACGAGGTCGTGGTTTTCCGCTTCCGGTCTGCTGAAAACCAGATCGCATGAGGCCTGATCCACGGCCAGAATATCCGTGGAGGCGCAGATACCGATATCGGGAACGGCAGGTTCGGCCGCAGCCGTGCCCGCGCAGTCGCAGTCCACGGACATGCGGCGCAGAACATTGAGAAAGACAATGCGGCTGCCGAAATAGTCGCATGTGGCCTTGGCGGAGTCGGCCATGAGTTCCATGAGTCTTTCCCGTGCGGGCCAGGCGCCCCAGTCCGCCGGAGGTTCGCCGCTTACGCCGTGAACCTGACGCTTGCCCACCTGACCCGACGCGCAGCCGATGGCGATATTCTTCATGGAGCCGCCGAAGCCGCCCATGGCATGCCCCTTGAAATGGGTAAGCACGATCATGGAATCGTAATTGACCAGATGGCCGCCCATGGCCACTTCCGTGAGGTGCAGGCCGCCGCGCACAGGGAGCGCCACATCGCCTTCCTCATCCATGATATCCACGGGGCAGAAATTCCAGCCGTTGACCCGGAGCGTTTCACGATGCGACTCCGTTGTGTGGCGATCCCCCCGGTACAGCGTATTGGTTTCCACGATGCAGCTTTCCGGCACCCGGGACTGGAAGGCTTTCACCATGTCGCGGGGCAGGATGTTCGGTCCGTTTCTTTCTCCGGTATGCAGCTTGATGGCTGTTTTGCCGTAAATATGCCCATTAATCTGCTCATAAAGGCGAATCAGATGCTCCGCGTCAATATGCGGAGTGAAATAGACCCTTGCGCGGGAGCCGGGCGTGCTGACGCCGGTGACGTTGCGCGAACCGACAAGAGGCGCCTGCCGGATGTCCGCGGCGGAAACTTCCCGGGCGCCGCCCAGAAAACCGGACAGAGCCGCAGGGGCCACAACAGCCGCCACGGCTGTGGCGACTGAACCTTTCAGCAGCTTTCTTCTTGATATTTCATTTCCTTTCATGACAGCTCCCTTTCCGTATGAAGCGTTCTGCGGCGAGTGGGGAGAGAGATTCCATATACCTGTCTATCAGAGCATTTTGCTGTTGAAAGTATCTGCCGGCCAGGCCCCTGTGTTCCGGATCGCAGCTTTCACGCCTGAAGCCGGAGTTATAACACCGGAGAAGGGGGGCGTCGCGGCTTCAGTCCCGCTTCGCCTGACTCCGGGAGCGGTTTCAAAACGAACATGCTCTGATCCTTGAATAAAAAACGGCGGCGTCCCGGACAAGTCCTGTTTCTCTCATTTTTTTGCCTGTTCCTCCCACTCCGTTTCCTGGCGTTGCATCAAATCCGCGGGCCGGAACACGACCCTCGGCCGGGATGGAAACAGGCTTGCCAGCCGCTGAGGATATCCCTAATCTGTGTTCCGTGCCGTCCCCATCGCCGCGTCGTTCCGCTGCGGCATGCTCCGCACGGCACGCCTTCGTCAGGGAAGAGCCGATTTATTCACTGTGACAGGATCATTCCGGAGTTTCCCATGGATAATACCCGCTATGCCGCGCGCCGGGAACATCTGCGCGCAATCATGCGCCGGGAGGGGCTGGATGCCCTCATCGTCTCCCACCCGGCCAACCGTTTTTATCTTTCCGGCTTCGAGCTGCACGACAGCCAGTGCAACGAAAGCTCGGGCTGCCTGATTATCCGGCAGAACGGCAGAGACTGGCTGTGTACCGACTCCCGCTATGAGGAAGCCGCCGCCGAACTGTGGGATCGGGATCGCATCTTCATCTACAGGGGCTCGGCTGCGGAAGAAATCCGCACTCTGCTCAGGGAAAGGGTTTCCTGCCGCATCGGCTTTGAATCCGCCATTGTCTCCCATAATTTCGTCACCCGCCTGGAACCCGGTCTGTCGCTGGAGGCGGCGGACGGCCTGGTGGAAGAACTGCGTGTGATCAAGGATGATGAAGAAATCCGCCTGATGGAGAAAAGCGCCAGACTCAACCATCAGCTCATGGAATGGCTGCCCTCCATCCTCACGGCAGGCAATACCGAAGCGGGTATCGCCTGGAGTATTGAAAAATTCTTCCGCGAACACGGCGCGACGGAAAACAGCTTTTCCCCCATTGTGGCCAAGGACGCCCACGCCGCGCTGCCGCACTACAATCCCTTTGAAGAGGCCCACGGCCCCACGGAAATTACGCCCAACTGCCATATTCTGGTGGATGTGGGGGCGCGTCTCGGACACTACTGTTCCGATCAGACCCGCACCTTCTGGGTAGGGGACAAGCCGGAAAAACGTTTTCTGGACATGCTGGACGCCGTGCGCGAGGCACAGCGCAAGGCCATTGCCGCCATCCGTCCCGGCATGACCGGCCGGGAAGCATGGCAGACGGCGGTGGACAGCTTTGCCGCCCGCGGCATGGAAAAGGCGTTCACCCACTCTCTCGGGCACGGCGTGGGGCTGGAAACGCATGAGGAACCCCGGCTTTCCCCGCGCAGCGAAAAGGCGCTGAAGCCGGGCATGATCGTTACTGTGGAGCCGGGCCTGTATTATCCCGGCTGGGGCGGCGCCCGCTGGGAATACATGGTGGTTGTGGAGGAAGACGGCTGCCGGGTGCTGTAGCCGGACCTTGCCCCTTTTCACAGGAGAGGCCGTTCCCCCGGGACGGCCTCTCCGATGAGAGCGTTTCGCCATTGAAATGCCCTGCTTCAATCGAGCAGGGCAAGACTGAAGCAGCGACGCCCCCTCTTCTCCGGCGTCGCCGCAATTCACTTGCGGCGTCAAGCTCCGGCTTCAGGCGTGAAACCTGCGGGCCGGAACACAGGGTCTGGTTGGCAGATATTTTCGAGAGCAAAACGCTCCAGCCGAAAAGAATCTGCTGCAAACGGAAAGGCTCCCCTGAAGTCATCCCGGCATGAAGCGTCAGGAATCCTGTTTGCCTTTTCGGGCAGCCTGCCATGCTCACGCAGATACCCGGCATCCGGTTCCGCCTCGGCGCGGGCGGCCTCTTCAGCAGAATTGACCACTGGCCCGGGCTGGTTTCCGCCGCGCGTCAAAGCGCGTACTGACAGGAACAAAACCCGGAACCCGAAGGCAGTCGAACCCGGCCGGCCCATGCGGGAATCTCTCCCTCGGCGGATACCCCGTTCTCCTGTCATAGCGTTGCCGGGCTCCGGAAAAAGAACAATGCGCCCATGCAGAGGCTTACCCTGTCGCCTCTTTCCTGCTGCTTCATATAACTTGCCGCGTCATGTTCATAACTGACTTCCCTTCCGGACGTCAGGATAATGTTATCCGGCATGATGTCCCTGAATAATATCTGACGCCCCCCGGCAGTCGTATCGTTCCGCCAGCGCGCCGCGCTTGTCGCAATAAAACGCCGTGTCTCCCGACCGGAGCAAACATCCGGCGCCGTCATGGTGCAGCATGCCTCCCGTCAGTTCCAGGAAACAGTCCTGCATGGCGTCATGAACTGCGCGCCCCGGACGGCCAGATAGCCCGACAAAAACTCTTCCCGCATGTCGCAACCGCGACATGCCGTTTCTTCTCAAAAGAAGATTATGTCCTCGGAAAAGGCAAAGCGCGGTTTCCCTGTCCGGCCGGAGGGAACGGCCGCGCCCCGCAACGTCCTTTCGGGAGGTCAACGTGATTAACGCCATTGACGCGGCCAAATGCACGGGCTGCGGCACCTGCTACAAAACATGCGGTCTGGACGTGTTCCGTATCGACACGGACCAGAATACCCTTTCGCCCTGCATGGCGGCCTGCCCCGCCGGTACGGACATCCGCGCCTGGAATGCGCTCATGCAGGAGGGAAAAATTGCGGAAGCGGCGCAAAAACTGAAGGAAAAAAATCCCTTCCCGGCCATTACCGGGCGCGTCTGCCCGCACGCCTGCGAAAGCGAATGCAGCCGCTCCGGGGTGGACGGCGCGGTGAACATCAACGCGCTGGAACAATTTCTGGGCGATTATGACCTGCATGACGCGCCCCGTCAGCCGTCCGTCCGGCATCTTGCCAGAATCGCGGTGGCCGGTTCCGGCCCTGCCGGACTCTCCTGCGCATGGTTTCTGGCGTCAGCAGGCTATCCCGTCACCGTTTTCGAGGCACTGCCCGAACCCGGCGGCATGCTGCGCTGGGGAATCCCGGCCTACCGCCTGCCCGGCGCCGTGATTGAAGCGCAGGTAAGCAAACTGAAAGCCCTCGGCGTCAGATTCATGTGCAACGTCCGCATCGGCGCAGGCGGCGACATCAGCCTTGAAGATCTGAAAGAACGCGGTTTCCGCGCTGTCTGCGTCGCCCCCGGCACCACGTTCAGCCGCCGGGCAAACGTGCCCGGCGAGGAACTGCGCGGCGTCTTTCACGGCGTGGAATTTCTTCGTGCCGTGCGGGCAGGGCGCGGCGGCGGCACTCCTGTTCCGCCGGACTTTCCCGTCAGCGGAACGGTGCTTGTCATCGGCGGCGGCGACGTGGCCATGGACGCGGCCATCACGGCAAAACTCCTGGGGGCCGCGCAGGTAAGGATCTGCTGCCTGGAAGCCGAGGACGCCATGCCCGCCTTTCCGCACAACATCGCGGACGCCCGCGCACGAGGCGTGGACATCGAGGCGGGATGGGGCGTCATGCAGGTGAACGGGAAGGAAGGCAGAGTCTGCGGTCTGACGCTCAAACGCTGCCTTTCCGTATGGGACGGCGCCCATGCCTTCCGGCCGGTCTTCGACGAGAACGACATGCGGGAAATCGAAGCCGATGCCGTCATTTTCGCCATCGGTCAGGCCAGCGATCTTTCCTTCTTCCCCGATCTGGAAAAGGCGTCTTCCTCCCGGATCAAGGCGGACCCCGTCACCTTCGGCACCTCGGTATGGAATGTGTTCGCGGCGGGCGACGCCGTCACCGGCCCGGCTTCGGTCATCAGGGCCATTGCGGGCGGACGCGAGGCGGCCATCTCCATCGACCGGCTCATGCAGGGGGCGCATCTGCACAGCGAACGGGACGAAAAACGGCGTATCGCGGAAAACCTGCCCGGCGAAGGCATACTGACCGCACCGCGCAGCGAACGGGCCGCCATTCCGGCCGAGGGCTTCCGGGAAACCCGGCGCGGCCTCGACGTCATTGACGCGCTGAACGAAAGCATGCGCTGCATGACCTGCGGCGCAAAGGCCCGCGTGACCTTCCGCGACGACTGCATGACCTGCTTCTTCTGCGAGCTGCGCTGCCCGAGCGAGGCCATCGACGTGCACCCCTTCAAGGAGCGTCTGCCCTACACCATCGAAAGCAACACGGGAGGATACTAGCCATGCCCAAACCCATTGTGCATACTGCCGACGTTCTGATCATCGGCGGAGGCTTCTCCGGCATGTGGGCCGCAATCCGGGCCGCCCAGCAGGGGCGGAGCGTGCTTGTCGTGGACAAGGGTCCGCGCGACTGGCGTGGTCTGGGCATGGTGTCCGGCGGCGACATGATCGTGATGCAGCCGGAATTTAACGTGAAGGATCTGCTGGACGAACTTGTCTACTATTACGACGGTCTGTGCGATCAGGAACAGCTTGCCGTCATTCTGGAGGCTTCCTACGACCGCTTCCGCGATCTGGAAAACTGGGGACATATCTTCGCGCGCGACGAAAACGGCACGCTGCTGCATGTTCCCCAGCGCGGCCTTTCGTTCATGCGCTATTACCTCTATCACCCCTACGGCAAGGGGGGCATCCATACCACGGACACCCTGCAGGCCAAAATGAACGAATACGGGGCGCGGCGCATTTCCAACGTGGAAATCACCGAACTGATCAGGAAGGACGGCCGGGTCTGCGGAGCCGTCGGCTTTCACGCCCGCAGCGGCGTGCCCTGCGTATTCCGGGCCGGAGCGGTGGTGTTATGTACGCATACGGGCGGCTGGAAGCAGTCCTATCTCGCCAACACCTGCGCGGGCGAAGGGGCCATGCTGGCCTTCCATGCCGGGGCGAAGCTGCGCAACATGGAATTTCTCCAGCACTGGAACGTCCCCGTACTCTTCGCCTGGGAGGGACAGACCGGCATGCTGCCCTATGGCGCGCGCTTTCTGAACAGGGACGGCGAAGACTTCATGAAAACATATTCGCCCGGGCGCGGGGCCAAGGTGGACCCGCACTACAACATCCGGGGCATGGCGCTGGAAGCGCGCGAAGGCCGCGCCCCCGTGCGGTTCGACACCAGCACCATGAGCGAGGAGGGCATCCGGGTCATGACGCCTACCGGCGGCTGGATGCTGCTCAACGATCAGAAACTGAAAAAACTCGGCATCGACTTCTTCAACATGAAAACCGAGTGGATGCCCCAGCTCAACAACGATTTCGGCGGCATTGCGGCCGATACCCGCTGCCGCACAGGTGTGCCGGGGCTGTATGCGGCGGGCCGCGCGCTCAGCGTGCATACGGGCGTATACATGGGCGGTTGGGATACCTGCATCACCAGCACCACCGGATACATAGCAGGAGAGGAAGCGGCGGCCCACGCGGCGGATGTCTGCCCGGACGACATGGATATGGACGCGGCGCAGGAAAGCCTGAACAGCACCATGGGGCTGCTGGGCAAGCCGGGCGTCGCGCCCAAGGACGTTGTGCGGCGCATGCAGGAGATCGTAAACCCGGTTGACGTGAGCATACTCAAGACCGGCCGGGGCCTCAGCCGGGCGCTGGCCGAACTTGAGGACGCGCGTGACAACATCCTGCCTCTGCTCGGCGCTGCCGAGCCGCATTATCTGCTCAAGCTGACGGAAGCCAGAGCCATGACGCTGCTGACCGAAATGTACCTGAAGGCCGCTCTGGCCCGCAGGGAATCCCGCTGCGGACATTTCCGGGAGGATTACCCGCAGCGTCAGGATCGGCCCGCCTGGGTGACGCTGGAAAAACGGAACGGAGAAGTATGCGCGGCGCTCGACCCCGTGCCGCTGGATCGTTATCCCATCAGGCCTTACCGCTATTACATGGATGATTTCGCCTACCCCGATCAGCCCCGCACCGAATAACATTGAAGGAGGATCGTATGTTTTTGAAAAAGGCGTTCCTGGCTCTCGGACTTTCCGCCCTGCTCTGCGCTCCCGTTCATGCGGCCGAACCCGTCACGCTCAAGTTTTCCCACGTCAATGCGGAAAACGCCTGGAGTACGGAAAACGGTCTGATTCCCTGGATGAAAAAGGTTGAGGAGGATTCACAGGGAAGCATCCGCATGGAACTTTACGCCAATAACACCCTGACCAAGGATAATCAGGCATGGATGGCCGTGCGCAACGGCATCGCGGACATGGCCTGGCTTCCCATGGGACGCTACCCCGGCATGAATCCGCTGCTGGAAGTCATCGGACTCGGCGGGCTGGCCTATGAGGACGCCATGGACGCGACGGAACGGGTCTGGAACATTCTGGACAGTGTTCCAGCAGCCATGAAACCCTTTGCCGCCAACAGGCTGATCGCCCTGTACAGTACCGATACCGCCTTTCTGCTGACCAGGAAGCCCGTGCGCACCCTGGAAGACCTCAGGGGCATGAAAATCCGCTGCACGTCCGTGTATGTGGGCAGTCTCAAGGCGCTGGGCGCGGTTCCTGTGGTGCTGGGCATGCCCGACGTGTACATGAGCCTCCAGAAGGGCGTCATCGACGGCCTGATCTGCGACTGGGAATCCGTATCCGGCTTCCGCCTGTATGACGAAGCCAAATACGTCACAGACAACGTGCCGCTGGGCATGGTGACCTTCTGCATCGCCATGAATCAGCGCGTTTACAATAAACTGCCGCAGAAAGCGCAGCAGGCCATTGACGCCAACAGCGGGCGGGCAGGCTCTCTCTGGCTGGCGAAGCGATTCTCTTACGATTCCCGTGGCCTGCAACCGGAAATCGCTCCTCATCTGAGGGAGATCATTACTCTTTCCGAGGCGGAAAGAGCCCGCTGGAGCGAACTTGTCGGACGCCCTCTGTGGGAGCAGTGGCTTGCGGACATGAACAGAAAGGGGCTGAAGGACGCCCGGACCGCACTCGACTGCATGACGAAGTAGAGCGTTTTGCGTTTGAAAATATCTGCCAATCATAACCCCCATGTTCCGGCCCGCAGGTTTCACGTCTGAAGCCGGAGCCTTACACCGCAAGTGAATTGCGGCGACGCCGGAGGAGAGGAAGCGTCGCGGCTTCAGGCTCGCTCCGCTCGACTGAAGCAGAGCATTTCAATGGCGAAATACTCTGAAAATTCCATTAACCTGCGGAACAGCGAGCGTAGCAAGTCATGGAGGCCGACCGGATGGCGGCCCCGCAGGGGCCGTGCCCGTTGCCGGGCGGAGCAAGGTTTGCGGGCATCGAGAGCAGAGATGACGCCCCCCCCCGCAGCATGGCAATGCGGCATGGAGGGGGGGCACGGAACGCGAGCGCGGCGTTTTCCGCGCAAAACGCAAGCGGAAGCGAGTATCGGCAAAACCGATCGAGCGTCATCGGGAGGTCGCGGAAGCAATGTCTCGCGGAGCGGAATCGAGGGAGGCACAGCCGCACGAGATGCAGTGACGCCAGCCGTGGGCGCATGATGCCTTTTGCCCGTGTGGAACACGGGCTGCCTTTGCGGCAGCGTATGTTGCCGTCCTTCCCCGGAGCGTATCCTGCCCGCCCGCCCCTGACAGCATTTTCAAAGCGAAAATGCTCTCATGACCGGCTTCCAGACGGCGGGGGGGGCGTCGCTCCATACGCCGCTGACGCGGCGTGCCTCCGGCGGTCGGGGTTGAAGCGCAGTCAACCACAAACATCAGAAGAACAGGAGCCGTTATGCTGAACAGAATAATGGATCGGGCCATGCTCTTCCTGCTGGCGCTGGGTTGTCTGGCGCTGCTGGCCATGGTGCTGCTTACGGCGGCGGACGTGGGGCTGCGATATTTTTTCAGCAGCCCCATCAGCGCTTCCTATGAACTTTCGGAAATTCTCATGGGCGTATTCGCCCCCGTCGCCATCCTTTACTGCGCCTATAGAAATTCCCATGTCTGCGTGGATATCCTCTTTGAGCATTTCTCTCCGGGCATGCAGCGCGCCGCGCTCTTTCTTTCCAACGCCGCCGTCCTGATCTGCGCCGTGCTGCTGACCTGGCAGAGCTGGCATCTCATAGGCGAGCTGCGGGAAACCGGCCTCACCAGCGCCACGCTTGATCTGCCCATGTGGCCGCTGGCCTGTGTGTTTCTGCTGGCATTCGCCCTGTATATCCCCACAGCGGCCATTCACCTGCGGCGAGGAGAAAAACAATGAGTTCCATTTCCATCGGCTGCATCGGCATTCTGCTTCTGCTGGCCGCCATCTTTCTGCGCATGCCAATCGGCATGGCCATGCTGGCTGTGGGAACGGCGGGCTTTGCCGCCATTTCCGGCACCGACGCGGCCCTCGGCCTGCTGCGCGGCGTTCCCTATGAAACCTTTGCCAACCCCACCTATGCCGTGGTCTGCCTCTTTCTGCTCATGGGCAATTTCGCCTTCAAATCCGGCATCAGCGACGAACTTTTCGCCTGCGTGAACACCTGGCTGGGCAGACTCAGGGGAGGACTGGCCATTGCCACCGTGGCGGCCTGCGGCGGGTTCGCCGCCATCTGCGGCTCCTCCGTGGCCTGCGCCGTGACCATGGGCGTGGTGGCCTTTCCGGAAATGCGCAAGTTCAGGTACGCCAATACCCTGGCTACCGGCTGCATCGCCGCCGGAGGCACGCTGGGCATTCTCATACCGCCCAGTACGGTCATGGTGCTGTACGGCATCATTACCGGGCAATCCATCGGTGACATGTTCATGGCGGGTTTCATTCCCGGCCTGATCCAGATTGCCCTGTACATGGCCGTGGTGCGTTTCTGGGTGAAGCGCAGACCCGCCGACGGCCCCGCCGGACAAAGCCGCCCCATGAAGGACAAGCTCCGTTCCCTCACGCGGGTATGGAGTATTGTCCTGCTCTTTTCCGTGGTCATCGGAGGACTGTATCTGGGCGTCTTCTCCCCCAACGAGGCGGCGGGAGTGGGCGCGTTCGGCGCTCTGCTCATCGGGCTGGGACGCTGCAGGAACCGTTTCGCCTTTCTGCGCGACAGTCTGGAAGACTCTGTCAAAACATCCGGCATGTGTTTCATGATCGTGCTGGGAGCCATGATCTTCGGGTATTTTCTCACTGTCAGCCGCATCCCGGCAGAGCTGTCCAGCGTCATCGCGGGTGTGGTGGAAAGCCCCATGCTCGTCGTATCAGGCGTGCTGCTGGTCATGGTCATACTCGGCTGTTTCATGGATTCCATGGCCATCGTCCTGCTTACCGTACCCATTTTCTTTCCGCTTATTGAGACGTATCATATTGATCCCATCTGGTTCGGCATCCTGGTGGTGCGCGTGACGGAAATCGGGCTGATTACCCCGCCGGTGGGACTCAATCTCTTCGTCATCAAGGGAGTGGCCAATGTGCCCATGGCCTCCGTGTTCCGGGGCGTAGTCCCCTTTCTGTGCGCGGATGCGCTTCACATCGCGCTGCTGATGGCCTTTCCCGTCCTCTCCCTGTGGCTGCCCGGCCTTGCGGGGAACTGACTGCCCCGGCCCGGCGCACGACCGCGTCACACAGGCAAAAAGAAAGGCTCCATCATGGAACCATGTTGATAACACTGTGCGTGACGTGTATTTTTGCTGCGGCGCGGGCGGCAACACACGTTGCAGCAAAGGCAGCCCGAGTTCCATGCGGGCGAGCGGCAGTCGTCAGGCGACGACGGAGCCTTGCGAACGGCGGCAGCGGAGATGAGGCCGCATGTATCCATGACCGGATCGCTTGCGTCATGAAGCTGCGCTTCACTCGGTTCCGTTCCGCGTGACATTTGACCGCTTCTCGCCCCCATCCATGCCCATGACCATGCGGCGGGAAGTCGTCATCCTGCTCTCGATGCCGTAAGCCTCGCGCTGCCCGGCAACGGGCGCGGCCTCCTGCGGGTCCGCATCCGGTCGGCCTCCATGGCTTGTTGCGCTCACGCCTCCGGCGGTTAAGGTTATTTTCTGCACCACGCCAAAACAACGCGAAAGGAATTTTCGATGACTACTCCCGGAAATGCCCCTCTCCCCGCGGGAGCCCTGACGCTGGAGGCCGCCCGCCGCCTCGCGGAAAGGGAAGGCTGCACGGTGACGCCCACATGGTGCGGCATGTGCGGCCCGCGCAGCAACTGCGCCATATATGCCTTTGCAAAGGAAGGCCGTCTGCTGCGCGTGGCGGGCATGGCGGAAGCTCCGCAGAACAGGGGCGGCCTGTGCTGCAAGGCCCATGCCGCGCCGCAGTGGGTCCATTCCCCGGACAGACTGACCACCCCCCTGCGGCGCACGGGCAGACGCGGGGAAGGAAAATTCGCCCCCACAAGCTGGGAAGAAGCCCTTGACGCCATTGCCTGCACACTGAAAGAACAAAAGGAAAAGTTCGGGCCGGAATCTCTGGCCATACTCTCCCCCGCCCGCCGCGACTACAGCGAATACCTGTACCGTTTCCTCACCGTGCACGGCAGCCCCAACTATGCGCACAGCGGCATATGCGCCATGCAGATGTCATTTGCGTTTCATTACACCGTGGGCGCGCGCCCTGTTCCGGACTGCCGCAATGCCGACGTCATTCTGGTCTGGGGCAGGCAGCCGGTCTACTCCGGCCCGCCGCTGGGCGGCGCGAACGCTCTGGCCGACGCCCGCGCCCGCGGCGCCCGCATTTACGCCATAAAACCCTCTGTTGAAGCGGACGGAGCCTATGCAACGGACTGGATTCCCGTGCGGCCCGGCACGGACGCCGCGCTGGCCCTGGCCATGCTGCATGTGGTCTGCGGCGAGGAACTCATCGACCGCGACTTTGTGAAAACGTGGTGTTACGGTTACGAACGCCTCGCGGAGCATGTGCGGCGTTTTACGCCGGACTGGGCGGAGCGCATCTGCGGCGTGCCTGCCGCACAGCTTGAGGAAATGGCCCGCACCTACGCTGCCGCGCCGCGGGCGGCCATTGATGTCGGCAACGGACTGGAACACGCACCTTCCGCCGGCGACGCCCTGCGGGCCATTGCCATGCTCATGGCTATCACCGGGCATCTGGATCGCCCCGGCGGCAATCTGCTCGCCGCCCCGCGCTTCGAGCGCCCCGCCCCGCGTTCCGTGCATATCAGGGGACGCTATACCCGCGACTGGGTGGACAGGATTGTGGGGCCGGAATTCCCGCGGGCCTTCCAGCCCTTTCTGGAAGGCACTTCCGCCTGCTATTGCCGGGTGTTCCGGAATGTGCTGGAAGAGAACCCGTGCATCCATGCAATCATCGCGCCGGGCACGCAGCCCTCGGTCAGCACGCGCGACCCGCGCGGCGTTATCCGCGCGCTGGAAAAGGTGGACTTTTACGCCGTGTTCGACACCCACCGCACGGCGGACATGGCCTGGGCCGATATTGTCCTGCCCGCGCTCACGCCTTACGAGATCGATCATCCCTTCCTTGTGCGCGGCCCGCTGCTCATGGCCAGGTGCAGGGCGGCGGAGCCGGTGGGACAGGGCCGCTCCATGCAGCAGATTTTTCTCGATCTGGGCGTCGCCATGGGGTACGGCGAGGAATTCTGGCAGGGCGACATGGAAACCTGCCTGAACTGGCAGCTCGAACCGCTGGGCCTGACCATGAAGGAACTGCGCGGGCATCCGCTCGGCATCACTGCTCCGGCGCGCGAACGGCGCTATGAACGGTATGCCGAAGTCTTCACGGCCAAAAGTTCCCGCCTTGACGGCGGCCCCTGGCTGGAACAGGGCAAGGTCGCCCTGTACAACACCCTGTTCGAGGCGGCGGGCTTCTCCCCCCTGCCTGAATGGCGCGAACCCGCGGAAAGTCTGACCGGCACGCCGGAGCTGGCGGAAAGCCATCCCTTCATCCTGTCCGACTATCACACCACCCGCTGCTTTTCGGCGGGGTGGCAGCGCAACATTCCGGATCTGCGCCGCCTCATGCCCTGTCCCTCACTGCATATTCACCCGGAAAGCGCGGCCCGTTCCGGCATCGCGGACGGGGACGAGGTGGAAATCCGCTCCCCGCACGGTGTTGTCCGGGCCAGAGCCGAACTGTGGCCCGGCATCAGAAAGGATACGGTCATGATGCCGCACGGCTGGTGGCAGGGCTGTGCGGAAATGAACCTGCCGGATCTGCCTCTGCTGGACGGCGGAGCCAACGTCAACCTGCTCTATTCTCCGGACGACAAGGCCATCAGCGATCCGCTGATCTCGGCCATGGGCAGCCAGACTCTGGTCAGCATCCGTAAAATACGGGAGAACTGACGTGGAATATTCGCTTGTGTTCGACCCTGATCGCTGCTGCGGCTGCTGCGGCTGCGTAAACGCCTGCCGGTCATGGCGCGGCGGCGCGCGCCGCCGCATGGAACTGATCTGGCTGCATGCGGAAGATGCCCCTTCCCCGCGCCACCTCGCCCTGTCCTGCCGCCACTGCGCCGACCCGACCTGCCTTGCCGTGTGCCCGGGCGATGCCATTGCCAAGACCGAAGACGGTACGGTGACAGTACAGGAGGAAAACTGCCTTGGCTGCCGGGCCTGCGCGGACGCCTGTCCCTTTGACGTGCCCCGCTTCAATGAGGACAGCGGCGTCATGGAGAAATGCGACCTATGCCGCGGACTGCCTGTGGAAGGCATCGCTCCTCCCTGCGCGGCAACCTGCCCCACCGGAGCTCTGCGGCTGGAGCTCGTCGAACGGGAAGAAAAGCGTGAAGCGGAACAGAGCCTGCTGACGCTGCTGAAGGAACGGCGCGGGCAGAGTTTCCCGAAGGAATACTAGGGCGTTTTGTTATTGAAAATATCTGCAAGCCAGGCCTCTATGTTCTGGCCCGCAGGTTTCACGCCGCCGGAGCAGTCTCGCCGCGCTCGACTGAAGTAGAGCATTTCATAAGCAAAATGTTCTGGAATTCATGTTTCCTTCACGCTCCGCATCCTGCTTGCAAATCCCGGACGCGCTGATGTATCATGCCTCCATCCTCCGCGATCCAGATGAATGACTGCGGCGGACAGGAGCTTCCATGCCCAGCGTGCCCGCCTCATCCATCCATACTTCCACTCTGCCGGCCATGAACGAATGCTGGCAGGAAGCTTTGCATCTGGCGCAGCGGGAGGCGCATGCGCGGGGCAGCTACCTTGTTCTCAACACTCTGCCGGAAGGCTGCTTCTATTATCTGGAAAAGGGCCGCCTGACCATTCTGCACGGCGCGGCGGACGGCAGCGTGCAGAACATGCTGTACATGGAGCCGGGCAGTCTGATCAATGTGGCCGATGCCCTGGGACGCCAGGTTACCGATTTCCGCGACGCCGGCTGCCAGTTCTACTGCTTCACCGATGTGGTGTTGTGGCGTTTTGAGGGGGCGCTTCTGCAGGACGAGGAATTCGTCCGGACCCATCCCCATCTTGTCGTCAATCTCATGACCTCTCTCGGCGTCAAGCTGCTGGCCATGCACAGTTCCCTGTCCTACTCCAATACCGACGCGCTGACAAAAATCTGCCGCTTCTGCCTGAACATGTCACAGGCCAGCGGCGGCGCGACGGAGCTTGTTCCGCATATCTCCCAGTCGGAACTGGCCAACCTCTTCGGCATGCACCGGGCCACCCTGCTGCGCTCCATTCAGGAGCTGAAGCAGCGCGGCGTGATCAGCGAACTCACCAGAGAATGCCTGCGCATAGAAAACATGGAAGAACTGCGCCGTCTGGCCATGCAATGAACTTACGCCTGAAGCCGGAGCGGCGCCATGCGCCGCTCCGGCCGGGCCTTCATTCAACCGTTTTGCATGTTTCAATCCATAACGGAATTTTTGACGGCCCTGTTCCCTGTCTCCTGCGGCAATCCCAGAACCCGCGCGGCGTTGCCGTACATTACGCCGGGCATGACCTCGGGCCGCAGTCCCCACGCGCGATAATAGGCTACGGCCTGACGCATATCCACACAGGGATAGGCTGTGCCGAACATGAACTTTTCCGGGATCAGATAATTGGCCGCGTCCAGATAGTCCCGGTTGCCGGGCACATTCATGGTATACAGATCCGGAGCAAGATAAACGTGTTCACGGTTGAAAGCCACATGGCAGATAGCCGGCACAAAGGGCCAGCCGCCGTGGGCGACAATCAGCGTCAACGTCGGGAAGTCCAGCGCCACCCGCTCAATGATCATGGGATCGGCATAACTCAAGTCCGGCGCGACGTAACCGCCGAAGGACAGAAATACGGGAATATGCAGTTCCTGACACTTCTCATAGAAAATATACAGGCTGCGGTCGTCGGCACGCACCGGTCTCCGGCAAAACCCCGGCTCCACAAGCACGCCCCGGCATATCCCGTTGACGACAAAACGATCTATTTCCCGCAGAGCGGCCTCTCCGTCCTGCGGATCGATGCCAGCCACGCCGATAAAACGCCCCGGATACTGCTGATGCAGCTTTTCAAGATCATGGTTATCCATGCCGGTAGATTTGCGGATCAGCACCGCGCCGGCGCATATTCCCGCCTCATCCATTTCCCGAATGAACAACTCCATGGAGCACAGCCGCGCCGATTCGGCTATGGTCATGCCGAACCGCGGAGCAAAAGCCTCCGGTTCAAACAGCTCCCGCCCGGGATTGCCGAACATTCCTCTGGCAATACTGCCGAAAGGCGGCCGCAAACGCATATCAAAGATTTTCATGCCTTCTCCTGAATGGTCGCGCCTCCGGAACTTAGCCGGGCGTCACAAGGTAAAGCCATAGACCATGCCGATAAGGGGAAAACCAAACGCGAACAGAACCAGCAGACCTGCCGCCACCGCACTGAATCCGGCTTTAAACGAGTTCTTCACGCCGATCCAGTCCACATTGGAAAAAAGCACCGCCGCCACGGTTGAAGCCGCAGGCGTCGCATAGGCACAGGCAGCAGCAATAACGATCAGCACCGTAAGTGCCAGGGGATTAAGCCCCAGAGAACCGCTCACCTGTACGGCAATGGGCACGGCGATGAGCACCAGGCTGACATTATGGGTAAACTGGGTGGCAAGGTTGATGACGACGGAAAACAGCACAAGAAACACAATAACGTTCGCGCCGCTGAACCAGGAGTTCATCACTTCGCCCAGCCATGCGGTGATGCCCGCCGCATCGCTGCTCACGGCAGCCGATACGGGCAAGGCCGCCGCCGTAATCCAGAAAACATGCCAGTGGATGCCGTCCCGCGCGCAGGCGTCGAAGTCCAGCAGAGGGCGTCCTTCCAACCGCATCAGGCTGAGAGCGATAAGCACCACGGCAATGGCGGAAAGAAAATTGAAGCCGGCCAGCAGTCCGGCCACTCCATTCTTTCCCATAAGCAGGGTGGGCAGGATCATCAGTCCCATAAACACAACAAGAGCGGCCAGGGCAATCCCTTCCTGACGGTTAAGCCGCAATTCACTGCGGATACGGCTGAGATATTCATCGGAAAGATTCATGAGTCTGCTTACGTCCGGGCGAAAAACATACTTCATCACCACGAAATAGGCCGCGACAAACATGATGCAGATGGGAATGGTAACGGCCATGAACGTCAGATAATTCACCGTATAGGCCCCGCTGCTGGAATTTTCCAGCGCTCCGATGGCCAGAATGCACACATTGCCCCAGGGCTTGCAGCCAAAAGAAAGAATGGCGGCTATGGCTACCCCGGCCAGCAGAAAAGCGGGGTAACGTTCGCCCCTTTTGTATCCCACTTCTTCAAATATGCTGTACATAAGATTCCATACAAGAAAAACCACCGCATTGCCGTCCACCAGGAAACTCACGACAAACGAGCCGAGAAGCACCATGAACGTAAAAGTCCACGGCCTGCCCACCACTATTTTTCTGCTCAGAAACCAGCAGGAAAGCTTCCTGTTGAGGCCGCTTTTCTCGCAATATGCGGTGAATACAAGAACCAGCAGCATGAAAATGACCAGGTGGTTGCTGAACGCGTTGGAAAAGGCCGCCTGCGGCGTAGGAAAAAAGCCGCATACTCCCAGGGCGAAAATGCTCAGCATACTCGGCCAGATGAAGCCGATAAACGTCCATCCATACAGGAGTCCCAGAAATATCCCCATAACCGACATGCCAAGCGGCTCCAGATGAGATAAGGGAACATACCCTGCCCCAAAGGTCAGCAGAAAATAGACAAGGGCGTGCAGCCAGTATGCGCTGCGGCGCGATGTCGCGGCTTTAGTCATATCTTTTCTCCTTCGTGGCTTTATCCTTTGGCAGAAAGGCGATAAACTTCTCAATAATGCCCTGCGGCCTGCCCGCAATCAGGCAGCCGGTGACGGCCCATAACTTTTCTCTGATGCGTACGGGAACAATATCTTTAAGGCTGCTGTGGAACGGTTCACGTCCATCCAGAAAAATATCATGCACAAATCCCACCCCCATATTTGCCGCTATGGCGTCACGCCACAGATTCAGCGATGAGGACGACAGCACAATATTGGGTTTTCCATGACGCGAAAGCATGTAATGCAGAGGTGTAACATTGAATTCATCGGCCGCCCCGATAACAAGCGGCTCCCGCAGCAGGGCACGCAGGGAAAGTTCCCGTTTACGCGCAAGCGGTGAATTCTTTCCCACACAGGCGTGGTAGCTTCCGCCTTCAAGAGGAATGAAGTTCAGCTCGGAAGAGTTTACGAATACCTTTTCCGGCTTGCCTTCTTCCGTATACGGCACATTCAGCAGGCCCACACGATACACGCCGTCCTCCTCCGGTTCGAGCAGGCGTTCGCGGATAAAGTCCGGCGCGGCTCCCAATGTGATAATCTTGACTTCCGGATGACTGGCGCAAAAATCCTTGAGCATCTCGGTCAAGCATGCGAGATAGAACAGAGAATTCACATAAATGCGAAGTTCCACGCCTTTTGCCGTCCCGCATTTCGGGCTGCTTCGGGCAAACTCGGCAAGAAGATTCCGGTAGCCGGGAACAGCCTCTCTGGCATAGGCGAGCACCTTCTCCCCTTCCGCCGTAAAGCGGACTCCGCGTCCTGTACGTTTCAGTATGGCAATCCCAAGCTCTCGCTCCATGCTCCGTATACAGGCGCTGAGCGTCTGCTGCGTCATGTGCAGCGGAATGCAGGCCAGACTCAGGGATTTGTGTCTTTCCACTTCCAAAAGGGTTGCAAGCTGCTCCAGTCGCATGGACACCTCCGTGTTTTTCCGGAACAGAAATTTCTCTCCGGAATACGGAATGTTCCCGAAAACCGGGGAAGGGCTCAGAAACCTTCCAGACCGCCTACAACCCCAGAAAACGGCGCGCGTTTCTCTCCATCAGATACGGCACATACTCCCTGCGTACGCCGCATGTCCGGTAATGCCGCTCCGCATCACGCACAGAAATAATCGGAGCGGCCGAAGCGAAAATCATTCGATCATACAAAAGTCCGTTTGCTGCCGCGATATAGTCCGCACTGCCCGGAGCGTTGATCATGTACATGTCGGGTGCAAGATAAATATTACGCCGATTAAACGCCAACTGGCATACTTCGGTGACAAAGGGCCAGCCGCCGTGACTCAGAGCTATCCGCATATCCGGAAAAAGCGCCGCCACTCTGTCCATGGCAAGAGGAACGTAATATTCCAGACCCGGAGTAAAAATTCCGCCAAACGTGAACACCACGGGAACGCCCTCGGCCTGACATTTCTCATACAGGGGAAACACCCGTTCATCGTCCACATGCCAGCGTTCCGGATCAAACGCCGGTTCCAGGGCAATGCCGGAACAGGGGCCGCTCAGAACATACCTGTCCAGCTCCCGCAGGGCCTCCTCCATTCCGGCGAGAGGCGCCAGCCCCGCAAGGCCGATAAACCGGGAAGGCCACTCGCTGAAGAGATGAAGCAAATCCTCATTGTCGCCTCCGCAGCCCTTTCGGATCGGCACAACAGCCTGCTCCACTCCGCTGGCATCCATTTCCCGGATCAGATCCTCCATGGAAAAGGTATGGGCGCAGGGAGATATTTCCGCCCCGAAACGTGCGGCACGCTGTGAAACATCTTCAATGTCGTTGTAAAATTCCGCGTTCCGGTAACTGGGAATTGGGGGACGCACCCTGAAATCAATGCTCATGTTTCCTCCTTTCATGCATGGCATGAATCTTTCTTCACAATCATGTCAAGCATACTCATGTCAGAGGGCGTGTCCAACAAATTAAAAAAAGAAAAAAGTCCCATATACAAAAAAATTTTGTACCTGTACCAGCGCAGCACAAAATTAAATTTCACCTTGTTTAAGCGTGAAACAGAAGATAATTAAATAGCATGCCGGATACCACGCACAAAAAGAGCCAGTTCTTTAAGGCGGACATCAATATGGAGTCCCTCCAGGGACAGTGACGCAGCGCAGCCCCGGCCCCTCTCAGCTCACGGCGCGGATAAAAAGAACCACCGCCGCTATCGCCAGAAAAACGACGATCAGACGGCCGAATGTCTCCCCTCTGATATTCCGGCCCAGGCGCACCCCTGCAAACTGCCCCAGTGAACACCCCGCCATGCCGACAAGCGCGATCCGAAGCAGCGCCATGTCATAAAGACCGGAAAACGCCTGCATCGCCACCGCTCCCACCCCCGTAAAGACATACAGCACGCTCATGTTGCCGCGGGCGCGATTGGGCTCCCACTGCCTGAGCAGCGCATATATTCCCAGAGGCGCGCCGACCATGGCGACCGAAGCGGCGACAAAGCCGCATGCCGCCCCTGCGGCGACACCCAGCGGTGCGGACTCCGGAAGGCGCTGCCGGGCTGTTCCGCGGAACAGCCGCAGCAGGACAAAAACGGCAAGCATGACGCTGATCATGAGTTCAAGCGATCTGACCGAGGCGATTTTCAGCGCCAGAACGCCGACGACGCACCCCGGCACGACTCCGATGCCCAGATCCCGGATATCAGCCCATTTACAGTCCCTGCGGTAGGCGAGGGCCAGATGTATGCAGCCGTACAGACCGACAAGGCACGAAACCAGCACGGCGTCGCCGGGAGCCAGCACCATCGTCAGAATCGGCATGGCGATCATGATCGCTCCTATGCCGGTGGCGCCTCCGATAATGCCGCCCAGCAGCCAGCCGACAAAAACCGCGGTGTTCACCCAGACATTATCCATTGCGAAAACTCCGGAAACAGGGAATGTGACAGATACATTTCGCTCCGATCTGCACCGGGAGCTCTTTCAAGATGTTGTATTTAAAGTTGTCAGGGGAGTTTCGCAAGCGCAAAAAGAGACCCACCGGCCTAGCCGGTGGTTCTCCATATGCGCCTGTAAGGCTCTCTTACCAGCAGCGCCCTAACAGGCGCATAT
>OLFV01000917.1_pt1 | contig 31473 bp, 18 predicted proteins | sample 1605551 | NCBI WGS metagenome assembly OLFV01 (sample SAMEA3888922, study PRJEB22519) | human gut metagenome | biome: human gut; feature: human-associated habitat; material: faeces | place: Denmark | collected 2011 | reverse complement strand
CTTCTTTTGATTGCAAACAAGGCTTCTTTTGATTGCAAACAAGGCTTGTTTTTAATCCGTACTACTTGTGGCTTTTATCTCATTGATATTCAGTGACTTGTGTCGGTGAGACTTCGGCGGTGCGTGAGGTGTGCTTTTTTTAGGTGAAAACTTATTCCTTATTTCCGAAAAAAGCATTACCTTTGCAACCGCTTGCAGACAGCAGGCAAAGGGGTGGCGGATGTCTCCGTCTGAGATTATACCCTCTGAGCTGATCCGGATAATGCCGGCGTAGCGAAAAAGGTGAACATAAAAAGTTGCCCCTTTTTGTGTGTTATATTTAAAAAATCAGGTAAAAAGATGAAAAAGATTATTGGTGCAGCAGTGTTTGCAGCTGTAGTTGTGCCTGTGAAGGCAGCCACGGAGCAGGCCAAGCTCGACACTATGAGCGTGCAGCAAATCAGCGAAGTGGTGGTGAAGGCTGTGAGAGCCCCCAAGAACGCACCGTTCGCAGTGGCAAACATCGAAAAGAACGACTTGCAGACTTTCTCGCAGTCGGGTAAGGAACTGCCGTTCCTCTTCGCCCGTACACCGGGTGTGCTGGCGTGGAGCGAGAACGGAATGGGTGCCGGACCGGCATACATGCGTATGCGTGGAGCTGCCGACAGCCGCATAAACGTGACTCTCGACGGCGTGCCTCTCAACTCTCCGGAGGACCAGAGCGTGTTCTGGGCCAACATGAACAGCTACGGAGCACTCCTCGGCAGCGCACAGATACAGCGCGGTGTAGGCTCGTCGACCAACGGTGACGGCGCTTTCGGCGGCAGCATCTCGCTTGCCACACTCACACCGCAGACCACCCCGTCGCTCGAACTCACGGGTTCGTACGGCTCTCTCAATACAATGAATGTGGGAATGAACTTCTCCACAGGTCTGCTCTGGAATCACCTCATCTTCGACGGTGCCTACCATGAGACGAACACCGACGGATACATACACAATACCGAGGGACGCTCCGGCTCATACTACGGTTCGCTCACATGGCTCGGCGACAACTTCACGCTGCGTTACCGCAATGTCGGCAACTTCGAGAAGATGGGTCAGGCATGGAGTGGAGTCACCACAGGCAACAACGATGCCACTATCTACGGCAACGGCGTGAACAGCTACAAGGACATGTACGACAAGGGTCTGGGCAAGTTCAACCCGCTTACGGAGTATATGGTGTTCGATGACGACAGCTACGAGTTTGTGAAAGATGCCAACGGCAACTACCAGACTAAGCGTTACACCATGCGCGACGGCGGCTACTGGGACAAGACCACCGACAACTTCTATCAGAACCACAACATACTCTCGGCCTCATGGCAGCCCACATCGCACTGGACGCACAACGTGACACTGCACTACACCTACGGCTACGGCTACTACAACGAGCTGAAGCCGGACGCAAAACTCGCCCCGAAGTTCGGTATTAACGAGACTTACATGAAGGGCGACGAGCTGAAGTACACCAAGTCGGACGTCGTGAGACAGAAGGGACTGACACAGAACGCATACGGCGCCATCTACAACGTGAACTACAAGGACGACAGCTGGGATGTCATCGGCGGACTCAACATGCAGCAGTTCCGTTGCAACCACTGGGGTTATGTGACATACATCGCCGATGAAGCCATCGAGCGCAAGTATCTTGTGAACGGTCAGAAGTACAAGTATTACGACTCGGATGCCAGCAAAAACGATTACAGCGCATTCGTAAAGGCCGACTACCGCTTTGCCAATCACTGGAATCTGTTCACCGATTTGCAGATGCGTTATGTTAATTACACTACCGATGGTATTAACGACCGGTTCATAAGCGATGCTGCCGGCAAATACACCAACCACCGCATCAATGTCAATGAGAACTACTTCTTCGTGAACCCGAAGGCCGGTATCAGCTTCACCGACAACGGACACAAGGCATACGCATCCATCGCTTACAGCAACCGCGAGCCGGAACGCAACAATTTCACCGATAACGGCAACTATCCCATGCCGTCGCCTGAGCGTCTGCTCGACCTCGAATTGGGCTATCAGTACAAGGGAAATAACTGGTATGCAGGTGCCAACCTCTACTACATGGGCTACATCAACCAGTTTGTGCAGACCGGACTGAAGAGCGACATCGGCGAGAACCTCACCACAAACGTGCGCAGTTCCTACCGTCTCGGCGCCGAACTGAGCGCAGGATGGAGCCCCTTCTCGTTCCTTTCGTTCGAGGGTAACGCCGCACTCAGCTCAAACAAGATAAAGGACTTCGACGAATACATCGAAAATTGGGAGGGCGATGCAGTGCGTGTACACTACGACAACTCCACACTCGCTTACTCTCCGTCGGCAATACTCAACGGTTTCGTCGATTTGCACTTCTGTGGTTTCAACGCCACATGGCACACAAACTATGTCGGCCGTCAGTATCTTGACAACACAGAATGCAAGAACCGCTCGCTCGACGCATTCTCGCAGACCGATATCAATGTGAGCTACACCATCAATGCAAAGCGCATTCTCGGATTGAAGCAGATTGTTCTTGGAGCCGACTTCAACAACATCTTCAACAACCACTATGCCGCTTCCGGATGGGTCTATACCGCAGTGTCGGAGTCTATCGGCTACACCGCCGACAAACGCTACACTCAGGTTGGTTATATCCCAATGGCAGGATTCACCGCTATGGGCCGTATCACACTGAAATTCTGATAACATACAGCCGTCACAGCTTCGCCAAAGCGATGCCGTGGCGGCTGTTTACGTCTCATAACCCACATTCGTTTCATCATGCAGACATTGACATTGTTTCTCGCCGACCACTGGCTCGACATCCTTACCACTATCCTCGGCCTGATATATGTAGTGCTTGAATACCGTGCAAGCATTGCCCTTTGGATTGTGGGCATAGTCATGCCGGCTCTCGACATATACCTTTATTGGAGTCACGGACTCTACGGTGATGCCGGAATGGCGGTGTATTACACCCTGGCGGCAGTCTATGGCTACGCTGTATGGAAGTTCGGCAGGAAGCGAAGCGGCACCGCCTCGTGCACAATGCCGATAACACACTTCCCGAAACGGCTCATCCTGCCCACGCTGCTCGGCTTCGCCGCCGCATGGGGCATCACCTATTATGTGCTCTACGCCTACACAGGCAGCACCGTTCCGTTGCTCGATTCGTTCACGAATGCCATGAGTTTCGTGGGGCTTTGGGCTTTGGCACGCAAGTATATAGAGCAGTGGGTGTTCTGGATTGCCGTCGATGCCATCAGTTGCTACCTGTATGTGGTGAAGGGAATACCATTCAAGGCCGGGCTTTACGGACTTTATGTCGTCATTGCCGTGATGGGTTACTTCAAGTGGCAACGCATGATGCACGACGGACTCGCTTTAAAACAGGAAAAAGTATGATGCCGATTGATACGACATTACGCCTTTCGTCAGATGCTTTCGACGCTGTGGTGGCAGCCAACGGCGAACTGCCTACTGGCGGAATTGCGCTCGAAGTGCTGTCGAAGGCACGTTTCCTGTGCTGTTGCGATGGTGCCGGCGAGCGGCTTTCGGTTCTTGGTTACAAGCCCGATGCAGTTGTTGGCGACGGCGATTCCATGTCGGCGGCGTTCCGGGAGAGTCATGCCGGCATAATAGAAAAGGTGGACGAGCAGGACGACAACGACCTCACCAAGGCGACACGGCTATGTATGCGCCACGGTTTTCGGCATATTGCATATATCGGAGCCACGGGATTGCGTGAGGATCACACGCTTGGCAACATCTTTCTTATGGCTCGCTACCGCCGCGAATTTGGCTTGCTTCCCGTCATGTTGAGCGATTACGGCTGCTTCATTCCTGCTTCCGGCGACACGGCTTTCGCCACGTTCGCGCGCCAACAGGTGAGCATTTTCAATGTGTCGTGCTCCCGTCTCTCCGGCGAGGGGCTGCGCTGGCAACCCTACGCCTACTCGCAGATGTGGCAGGGAACGCTCAACGAGTCTTTGGGCGACACCGTTGTGATGCACGGCGACGGCGACTACATTATGTATTTCACGCATGAAGCGAAACGATAGGAGTGTTCCTTGTTTCGCTTTTTTTTTGTACCTTTGCAACGTTTTTGCTGAAAAGCAGAACGAATATTCATTTTATTAACTAACAATTTTTTATGTTACAAAAAAGATTCAACGCGCGACAGGCATTACGGTTCAAGCATTTCTCGCACCGCAGTTACGCTCTGTTCAGTTGTGTCGGCAGGGAAGTGCTCATCTGTACCCTTAGCGTTGCCACATTGTCGCACGCCAAGGCCGATGGCTTGAGCACTTGCGAGGCTCTCGCTTCCGATTCGCTTGGACATCAGGAAGTGAAGCTCGACGAGGTCGTCGTCACCGGTTCGCGCGCTCCGCTCACTGCGTTGCAGTCGGCGAAAATCGTTTCTGTCATCACACGCGATGACATTCATCGTGCCGAGGCACAGAGTGTAAACGACATTTTGAAGTTAGCCACGGGCGTGGATGTCCGTCAGCGCGGTGGCTTTGGTGTTCAGACGGACATAAGCATCAATGGCGGCACGTTCGACCAAATCACCATTCTGTTGAATGGCATGAACATTTCGAGTCCGCAGACAGGTCATAACGCAGCCGATTTCCCCGTTTCTCTTTCCGACATCGAGCGCATTGAAGTGCTTGAGGGGGCTTCTGCGCGCGTGTTCGGCAGCTCGGCGTTCTGCGGAGCCATCAATATTGTGACGCGCAGCGATGCCAAAAGCAACGTGAGGGTGCAGGCTGAAGGCGGCTCTTTCGGCACGTTCGGGGGCGATGCGAGCGTCAATGTCAGCACGGGAGCGTTCACCAGCAAGCTCTCCGGCGGCTACACCCAGAGCGACGGAGGCACCACCAACAGCGATTTCCGTCGCCGCAGGATGTATTATCAGGGCAGTTTCGCCTCGCGCTACGCCGATGTGCAGTGGCAGGGAGGCCTGTCGTCGCAGGACTTCGGTGCAAACACGTTCTACAGTGCGAAGTTCAACAACCAGTTTGAGGCTACACGCCGCTTCCTCGCTTCTGTCTCTGCCGACATAAAGCCGCTCGGTACGGAACAGTTTGTAGTTTCTCCCACCGCCTATTGGCACCGCGACCGCGACCATTACCAGCTCATCCGCGGCAAGGAGGGTGCGAGCAACGGCGAGAACTGGCATCGCATGGATGTCTATGGAGCCGGCATCAACGCCCACGGTTCATGGCTTCTCGGCAAGACGGCTGTGGGAATGGATGTGCGCAAGGAGCACATCGTAAGCACGGCATACGGCGACGCGCTGCCGGAGAACGAATGGATGGACATAAGCGGCAGCTCGCGCAAGTTCGACCACCGCGGCGACCGTACCAACACGAGCCTCTTTCTCGAACATAACGTAATACTCGGAGGCTTCACTCTGTCGGCAGGTGTGCTGGCAAACCGCAATACCGGACTCGACAACAAGTTCCGATTCTATCCCGGAGTGGATTTGAGCTATCGCCCGAACGACTCTTGGAAGTTCTACGCATCGTGGAACAAGGCGTTGCGTGTACCTACATTCACCGACCTTTACACCAACAACTCGGTGCAGACGGGCGACCTCAGTCTGCGACCGGAGAAGAATTCCACATTCAAGATAGGCTCGCGCTACCGCCGTACAGGTTTTGAGGCCACGCTGACGGGCTTTTACAGTCATGGCACCGACATCATCGACTGGGTGTATGACACGCCCGACACGCGCAAATACCACGCCATGAACATAGGCCGTCTCGACAATATGGGCTACTCGGCAGATGCTGTCTTCAACATACAGGAACTGCTTCCCACGGCGTTTGTCACACGGGTGAAGGTGGGATATGCCTTCATTCACCAGAGCCATGAGACCGACCGTGACATCTACGGCTCGCTCTACGCCCTCGAATATCTGCGCCATAAGGCCACGCTTCAGCTCGACCACCGCATCTGGCAACGCCTTTCGGCATCGTGGGCGGTGCGCTGGCAGGAGCGCATGAACCACTATACGCCTTACACCAAGGTGGATGTGAAGTTGCAATGGACGGCTCCCACCTATTCGCTTTATGTGAAAGCCGACAACATAACATGCCACCGCTACTACGACCTCGGTTCTGTACTGCAGCCAGGCATCTGGGTAATGGCGGGCGGCAGCATCACCATAGGTCTGTAAGCGAATCTTTATGAAAACGAGTTCGGCGAATTGTTGTAATTCATTGATAATCAGTGATGATTTGATTGATGGATTTGGTGCTTTGAAAACAAGGCTTGTTTTGGTTGCAAACAAGGCTTGTTTGCATCGTAAAGAAGCCTTCTTTTCACAGTAAACAAGGCTTGTTTTAAATTCGTCGGATTGTGTTGCTGAAAAACGAAGAAGCCTTGCTTGGCTGTGTGCCAAGCAAGGCTTCTTTGAATACTTCTGTCGGAAAACATTATGTAAGTAAGTGAAAAGTGGATTTCATGCCTCTTGGTCTGAATAAAATTGCTAACTTTGCAATATATATATAATCATTGCCTTTAACGGAAACATAGTTATGTCATTTTCAGATACCAAGCCCCATTATGCCCTTCTCGACGGTCTTCGTGGTGTCGCCGCCATGCTTGTCGTGTGGCATCATGTGTTTGAAGGTTACCAGTTTGCCGGCAACCGCCCTTACATAGAGTACATGAATCATGGTTATCTTGCCGTAGATTTCTTCTTCATCCTTTCTGGTTTTGTCATAGGCTATGCCTATGATGACCGCTGGGGCAAATCGCTCACACTGGCAAAGTTCTTCTGCCGCCGTCTTATCCGTTTGCATCCCATGGTAATAATGGGTGCGTTGATAGGTTTTGTGGCTTTTGCTTCCACTGGTTTCGAGCGTTGGGACGGTACTCGTGCCACCCTTGCCGCCTCGCTTCTCGCACTTCTTACCGCCATAATTATGCTGCCGGCCTTGCCCGGAATGCCGCGCGAAGTGAGGGGAAATGGGGAGATGTTTCCCCTTAACGGACCGTGTTGGTCGCTCTTCTTCGAGTATATGGGTAATGTGGTGTATGCTTTCCTGCTGCGTTTTCTGCCCACCCGTGTTCTCGGATGGCTTGCCGCCGCATTGTGCTGCACCCTTGCCAGCTTTGCTGTGACCGACTTTTCGGGCTACGGATGCCTTGGCGTTGGCTGGACGGTGGACATTATGAATATGCTTGGCGGCATGCTCCGGCTGATGTGTCCGTTCACTCTGGGAATGTTTCTCTCGCGTATTTTTCGTCCCGTGAAGGTGCGCGGAGCTTTCTGGTGGTGTACACTTGTACTGCTGACACTGTTCCATGTGCCTTATATTGAGAGTGCTGGGGCGGTGTGCTGGAATGGCGTTTTTGAGTCGGTGTGCATCATCGGCATCTTTCCCGTACTTGTGTGGGTTGCCGCTTCGGGCTCTACCACCGACTGTCTGAGCACACGTATATGCAAGTTTCTGGGCGACCTGTCGTTCCCTCTCTATATCGTGCATTATCCGTTGATGTATGTCTTCTATCTGTGGTTGATGAAAACAGAGCAATACTCGTTTGCCGAAACATGGCAAGCCGCCCTGCTCGTGTGTGTGGCGAGTGTGGGTCTGGCGTGGCTCTGCTTGCGCTTCTATGACATTCCAGTGCGTAGATGGTTGTCGGGCAAATGTCTCGCTCGAAGACATTAAGCAAGCCTGACAATGATGAATTATGGATTAAGAAATGTCAAGTAATTGTTATTGAGTGGGATGCTCGACCTCTTGCGGTTTGCAATGTAAGCCCATAGGATTTATGGTTGTTATTAATCCTTTGTTTTAAGGTGATTGAATGTTGTTTTGAAATCTCTGCTAAGTAGTAAAAAAAAACTTCAGTTGTTGGGAAATGCTGAAGTTTTTATAGATAAGTTGGATGTTTTGAAGACTTCGGAGAAGCCCAAGCAGGATGTTCTTATTGATAAAATCTGTCAAGAAGTCTGTTGGTTGCGACTTTTGTGTTAGTGAAAACCGGATTAATCAATCTCTTTGTTCAAATTTCCATACCCTCCCATTTCCTTGCAAGGGCATGCAACTTCTCCTGCGTCTGCCGCATGAAAGCCTTGTGTTCCTCGCTTTCCGGATTGAAAGGACGGTGATTTAAGGCTGCCTTTATGGGCAGCCATTCGCTGAGAAAGCGGCGTGTTTCGTCGCTGAAGAATGTCTCGTCGAAGCGTTCGCGTATGTAGTCCACCGTCTGGTCGGTGGGGTGCAGCATGTCGGGACGGTAGAAACGGTAGTCGCGCAGTTCGTCGTTCACGATTTCGTAAGCCGGGAAATAGGTCACGACATCTGGCATCTGCTTCTCAAGCATGTCCGCAGCGAGCAGCAGGGTGGCTTTGGAGAGCATGCTGCCGTGGTAGCCGTACTTGGCGTAGCGTATCGGACTGACGGTGACTATCACCTTCACTTCGGCGCAACGGCTCTGCAAATGGCGCACGGCACGCATGAGATAGCCGGCGCATTCGTCTGCCGTGAGGCTGCGTTCTTCGAAGAGCCGTTGCGGACGCTTGTTGCAGTTATCTACTATCTCGCCCGTTTCACGGAGTATGTAGATGTGGTTGGTGCCGAGGGTGAGCACCGCCACGCGCGAAGCCTCGCCCTGGTAGCGTTCCACGGTGTGCAATATGCTGGCCGGATTGTACATCACCCCAAACGGGTTCACCACGGCACGGAACTTGTCTTCGGCGAACTTTCGCCCCATGTTGTCGGCGAAACACGAACCCACGAAGAGCATACGCTCGCAGGGAGCGATGCTGAACGTGGCGCGTGGTATATCTACTTTCGTCCTGAATTCCATTCCTTTCTACGGTGTCGGCAGGTCGTTACTTGTTGTTGAGGGTCTTCATCACCTTCTCAAGCTCTGCCCAGTGCTCGGGAGTCATGTCGTTTGGGGTGAAGATGCTGATGCCGTCGGCACCGGCTTTGATTGATGTCTCCACTGCTTCGGCAATCTCTGAGGGCAGCAGACCGGAGTTCTCCGGATCGACAACCTTGTCCTTGTGACGCCAGTCCTTGCAGATGAAGATGCCGCTGTAAAGCTGCATTCCTGTGCCTTTCACGGCTTCTGCCTCTTCCTTCGTCACTTTTCCCACCCATGCTGCCGGCTCCATATAGAAGTCGTTGTAGTTCATTGGGAACACAGCGTCGAGCTTCCACTTGTTCCATTGCTGGCGCACCATCCACTCGGCATGGCTCTTCGGGCCGGGGAACACGTCGGCGCTTATCTTCTTTCCTGCGGCGTGTACGGCGTCGGAAATGGCGTTTACGAGGTCGGTGACGGCATCACAGCGGAACTGCGCCCACTCCTTTATCTTCGAAGGGTCGGTCACCTTGGTTATGTCTATGCCGCTCTGCTGCTTGAATGCAGCCACGCAGTCGTTGCAATAGCAGTAGTCTGCCTTGGCATACTCGCCGTTCATGATGAGTCCGTACTTGTCCCACAGACCGCGGGCGAGTATTACATCGGCGTAGCGGATATAGTCGAGCTGCACGAAATCGACTTCGGGTATGGCGGCAATCTCCTTGAATTTCTCTATGAGGAACTCCTTTACCTTCGGGTTGCGAGGGTCGAGTGTGGTGTAGTAGGGGACGTATGCCGGGTGGTCGAATGCCGATTCGCCCTGACGGTTTACGGTGTACCATGTGCTGTCCTTGCCTCCCTGCACCATTGTGGGTACCCATGCGTGGTACTCCAAGCCTACCTTCTTGGCGGCTTTGGCTGCTGTCGCAATCTTTTCGATGTCCATTCCGGCGTTGATGCACACGCCGGTGACACCGTGACGCTTCCATTCCTTGAAGTCGTTCTTGAGGGTTTCAAACGTGGCATTGTCGCCGAATCCGTTCCATGCATACAATGGAATCTTGTTGCCCTTGGCATTTGCGCCCGTTATTGCTGTGACGATGAGGGCGAGAATCACTATTATTTTCTTCATTTTGCTGTTATTGTTGTTTTGTCGTTTGTCGTGTTACAGTTGCTTTGCGATGCCTCCTTGCGGAGTGAAGCGCACTTCGTAGTGCTTGCCTTTCCTTGTCTTGAAGGTGCAGGTCTGGTCTCCGTAGCGCACGATGCACTTCTCGCCGGAACCGGAGAGTATGTCCGCCCGTTCGAGTTTACCGTCATTCCATGTCATGTCTATGGTGAAGTTGCCGCGTGCGCACAGTCCCTTCACCTTGCCTTCGTGCCATGCATCGGGCAGGGCGGGTAGCAGATGTATGAATCCCGAATGGCTCTGCATGAGCATTTCTGTCACTCCTGCCGTACCGCCGAAGTTTCCGTCGATCTGGAATGGCGGGTGCGTGTCCCAGAGATTGTCCATTGTTCCGTTCTTCAGCAGGTTGCCGTAGAGCAGATAGGCGTGGTTGCCGTCGTGCAGGCGTGCCCATTGGTTGAGTTTCCAACCCATGCTCCAGCCTGTGGCTCCGTCGCCACGGTGTTGCAGAACCACTTTTGCTGCTTCGGCGAGTTCGGGTGTCGTGACTGGCGAGATGGTGTGTCCGGGGTGCAATCCGAACAGGTGGTTCACATGTCGGTGCTCGTCTTTCGGGTCGTCGATGTCTTTCGACCATTCCATAAGCTGTCCGTATCGTCCTATTTTATAAGGTGCGAGGTGGTCGAGTGCGTCCTGCCACTGGCGGCGTTCCTTTGCGTCGGTGCCGAGTATGCGGCTTGCTTCGATGGCATCGAGCAGTATTTCGCGAATCACGGCGTGTGCGAATGTGGCTCCTTCATCGATGGGTCCGTGTTCGGGCGATGTCGATGGTGCGGCTGTATAGACTCCGTCGGGGCGGTGCCAGAGGTAGTCGGTGACGAAACGTGCGCTGCCTTTGATTATGTCGTAGCCCTTGTTGCGCAGGAAGTGGATGTCGCGTGTGTAGTCGTAATAGTTCCAGATGTGTGTGGCGAGCCACGGTCCGGCAAACGGCGAGAAGTTCCACGACATGTCTTCGCTTTCGAGTGGCGTGGTGAATCCGAATATGTTGCCCGACACTGATGTGGTCCATCCCCGTGTACCGTAGTACGATTTGGCTGTGCGTTCGCCCGGTTTGATGATGCCCTGTATGAAGTCGAAGAGCGGAAGTTCGCATTGTTGCAGTCCGGTGGGGCATGCCGGCCAGTAGTTCATCTGCAGGTTTATGTTGTTATGGTAGTCCACTCGCCACGGACCGTCCACGTTGTTGTGCCACAGTCCTTGCAGGTTGGCGGGCAGGTTGCCCGGTCTTGACGATGCGATGAGCAGGTAACGCCCGAACTGGTAGTAGAGTTGTTCGAGGTAGAAGTCGCTCTTTCCCTCGCGGTAGCGTGCCAGACGCTCGTTCACGGGCATGTCGTCGGTGGCTGAAGCGTTGTTGAGGCTGAGGCTGACACTACGGAACAGGCAAGAGTAGTCGGCGTAGTGTTCGTTCAGGAGGTAGTCGAATGTCTTGCCGGCGGCATTGTCGAGCCACTTCTTCGTGGTGGCGAGCGGGTCGGTTCCGACATAGGTTTTCGGGTCGTTGAAGTCGGGGTCGAAGTTCATCTTGTAGTCGGTGTCGGCTGTAATGATGAACACCACTTCGTCGGCAGATGTCACCTTGATGCGGTTGCCGTCGTTGTCGAGTCGTCCGCCTTTGTTTATCGCCTTTATGCGCAGTGCGTAGTGCATGCCGTTGTTGTCGAGTCGTGCGTCGTAGAGCAGCTCGTCGGCGCTGTCGCCTTGCTTCATGCTGCCTGTGGATACGGGGTTGGGGGCATAGCTCAGTGTGAGGTTCTGCATGCCTGGGCGGTCGGCCTTGAAGCGCACTATCATGGCGTTGGCAGGGTGGGAGATGAAGTATTCGCGGCGGTAGTGTGTGCCGTCCTTGCTGAACTGCACCGTGGCGAGTGCCGAGTCGAGCGACAGGGCGCGGCGATAACGGCTCATGCCCACCTGGCTCAAGCCTGTCTCAATGTAGAATTCGCCCATTGTGGTGAAGCTGCCGAAGCGGAACGGGTCTTCCTTGTAGGCCTCGTATGGCACTGTGCTGTTGAAGTTCTGCTTCGTGAGCGTTGCCGCCTTGTCCCAGTCGCCGTCGGCGAAGACTTTCTGTATGTCCTTCATTTTGTGTGCCGATGGCTTGTTCACGTTCCAGTAGTAGTCGGCTCCGCGTGCGGTGTTGGGTCCGCCGCGCCACAGTGTCTTCTCGTTGAAGGTGAAACGCTCCGCTTCCACCGAGCCGAGGATGTTGGCTCCGATGTTGCCGTTGCCCAGAGGGAGCGACTTCTGTTCCCATTCCGCGTCGGGATTGGTGGCGGTGTCGCCTGCCGAGATGGGCTTTTTGCCGTCGGACCACTTCTCCGGCTGTCCGCCGTACCACACGGCTCTGCCTTGAAGCGTGGTGGGGCGGTCGAACCAGTAGTTCAGCGCAACCGTCTGTTGTGCTCTTGCTGCGATGCCGAAACTTGCCAGCAACGCCATTGCAAGGGTCGTATTTTTCTTCATAAACGGTATAGTTGAAGTTGCTTTATAGTATTGATGAATTGTTTTCATCGACTAAGTTAGTAATAAAAAACGACATTCCGGTGTTTTGCCGTCAAATATTTGAGTTTTAGGCGAAATGTTGCCGGAAAGACGGAGCGGGCGTGGTGATTCGTGCGTTATGCCGGTGTCGTTTTCCAACGCAGTATTGCCTGTATAAAAAACAAGCCTTGTTTGCACTCAAAACAAGGCTTGTTTGTAACCAAAAGAAGCCTTGTTTACATCGCAAACAAGGCTTCTTTTTCATGCTGTCGTAACGATATTGAAAATCAATGTGTTACGAACGGTTGTCTTACTTGGTTTCCGCAAATCTTCAATCTGCGAAACTTTTTTTACTTTATCAGATCCACCGAACGCTTCAGGAAGGCGTCGAGGGCTGCTCCCTTGAGCATGCCGTTCTGCAAGAGAGCGAGGTCTATGAGCTGGTGCACCACCTTGTTGTCCTTGGCGGAAGCGGCGATTATCTCGTTCTTCTTGTTGCGCTGCTGCTCAATCTGCTTTTCGGTGTCGCGCACATCGTCCTTCTCTTCCTGTGTTATCTCTTCGGGTTTCTTCTTGTTCTGCTCCTGGTGCAGCACGGCAAGGCGTGCCTCCAGTCCCTTGATCTCGCTTGTCACGGGTTTGAGGGTGTCGGCGCAGGCGGCGTTTTCGTGTTCAAGCACGTTCTTGATGAGCGGATGGTCGGTGTTGAGCACAAGATTGTACATGTCGGGCATCTGTCCGTAGAAAGCCATACCGGCCTGATACTGGCTCACTTCCTTCATGCGTCGCATGTACTCGCTCTGTGTCATCATCACGGGAAGAGCCTGTTCGCCGAGGGCTTCCACCTCTACATGGAACTCGGCCTTCTCCATCTTCGGCATCTGTGAGCGGAATGTCTGTGACAAAATGTCACTGCTTTCCTTGTCGAGGGCGTCGGCCTTCTTGTCGTCTTTCACGATGAGGCGGTCGATGATGTCGCTATCTACGCGTGTGAAGCGGGTCTTCTCCAGCTTCTGTTCGAGCATCGACACCATTGGCGTGTCGAGCTGTCCGTCCATGAGGAGCACGCTGTAACCCTTGCTCTTGGCGGCTTCTATGTAGCTGTATTCGCCTTCCTTGCTGTTGGCATAGAGATAGACGAGGTTGCCGTCCTTATCGGTCTGGTTGTCCTTGATGAGTGTCTTGTACTCGTCGTAGGTGAAGTATTTGCCATCAACATCCTTGAGCAGGGCGAAATCCTTGGCACGCTCGTAGAAGTCTTCCTGCGAAAGCATTCCGTAGTTGATGAATATCTTGAGGTCGTCCCACTTCTCTTCATACTCCTTGCGGTTCTCCTTGAAGATGCTGTTCAGGCGGTCGGCCACCTTCTTTGTGATGTAGGTGGAGATTTTCTTCACGTTGGCGTCGCTTTGCAGATAGCTGCGGCTCACGTTGAGCGGGATGTCCGGAGAGTCGATTACGCCGTGGAGCAGTGTGAGGAACTCCGGTACTATGCCCTCCACCTGGTCGGTGACGAACACCTGGTTGCAGTAGAGCTGTATCTTGTTGCGCTGCAATTCTATGTTGCTTTTGATGCGTGGGAAGTAGAGAATACCGGTAAGATTGAACGGATAGTCCACGTTCAGGTGAATCCAGAAGAGCGGTTCGTCCTGCATGGGGTACAGGGTGCGGTAGAAGTTCTTGTAGTCCTCGTCCTTCAGCGTGCTCGGAGTCTTGGTCCACAGAGGCTCCACGCTGTTTATTATGTTGTCCTCTTCGGTCTCGACCTGCTTTCCGTCCTTCCATTCCGTCTTCTTGCCGAAAGCTACAGGCACTGCCATGAACTTGCAGTACTTGTTGAGCAGTTCGCCAATCTTCACCTTGTCGAGGAACTCCTTGCAGTCGTCGTCGATGTGGAGGATGATGTCTGAGCCGCGGTCGGCCTTTTCGGCGTCGCTTATCTCAAACTCCGGACTTCCGTCGCAGCTCCATTTCACTGCCTTGGCACCGTCCTTGTAGCTCTTGGTGACAATCTCCACCTTCTTGCTTACCATGAACGATGAGTAGAATCCCAGACCGAAGTGTCCGATGATGGCGTTGGCGTTGTCCTTGTATTTGTCGAGGAAATCGTTCACGCCGGAGAATGCTATCTGGTTGATGTACTTGTCTATCTCCTCCTCGGTCATGCCTATACCTCGGTCGCTGATGGTGAGTGTGCCTTTGTCGGCATCGAGACTCACGTGCACGGTGAGGTCGCCCAGTTCGCCCTTGAAGTCGCCACGCTCTGCAAGGGTCTTGAGCTTCTGTGTGGCATCCACGGCGTTAGACACCATTTCACGGAGGAAAATCTCATGGTCGGAATAGAGAAACTTTTTTATTACGGGGAAGATGTTCTCGGTTGTAACCCCTATATTTCCTTTTTGCATATCTTTGTTGTTTTATGTTCTGCCTTATCTTTTGCAAATAGCGTGCCAAAATGGGGATGCAGAACTGACGGAAAAGGGAAACGAAGGGGTTTGCGCCGTTTTTCAACGCAGGATTTATGGCATAAAAAAGAAGCCTTGTTTACATTGCAAACAAGGCTTCTTTTGGTTCCGAACAAGGCTTCTTTGTGATGCAAACAAGGCTTCTTTTAAAACCGCCTGCATTTCTGTTGGCCTGTCGGGTGATTTCGTTCAGCCGCTGAACGGCTTCCTGTTACTTGCAGTTGGGACACCAGGGCTTCAGCTGCTGGAAGAAGTCGTTGCCCTTGTCATCTACGAGAATGAATGCAGGGAAGTCCTCGACGGTGATTTTCCAGATGGCTTCCATACCCAGTTCGGGGTATTCCACGCACTCGATGCTCTTGATGCTGCTCTGCGAGAGCACTGCTGCCACGCCGCCGATGGTGCCGAGGTAGAAGCCGCCGTGCTTCTTGCAGGCGTCGGTTACGACCTGTGAGCGGTTGCCTTTGGCTATCATCACGAGCGATGCGCCAATGGCCTGGAACTCATCAACGTAGGGATCCATGCGGTTTGCCGTTGTCGGACCCATTGAACCGCAGGGGTAGCCTTCGGGAGTCTTGGCAGGTCCGGCGTAGAGAATCGGGTGATTCTTGAAGTAGGCGGGCATTTCTTCGCCGGCGTCGAGGCGTGCCTTGAGCTTGGCATGGGCTATGTCGCGTGCCACGATGATGGTGCCTTTCAGATTGACGCGTGTGCTTACGGGATACTTGGTGAGTTCTGCGCGCACTGCGTCGATGCCCTTGTCGAGGTCGATTTCTATGCCTGTCGCGCCTTCACCTGGACGGCGATACTCTTCGGGGATGAGTTCTGACGGGTTGGAATCCATCTTCTCAAGCCAGATACCGTCCTTGTTTATCTTCGCCTTGATGTTGCGGTCGGCAGAGCAGCTCACGCCCATACCGATGGGGCAACTTGCTCCGTGGCGCGGGAGGCGCACCACGCGGATGTCGTGTGCGAGGTACTTGCCGCCGAACTGTGCGCCGAGTCCAATCTTGTGTGCCTCTTTGAGAAGCTTCTCTTCAAGGTCGATGTCGCGGAAAGCACGACCTGTTTCGTCGCCTGTTGTGGGCAGGTTGTCGTAGTATTTTATTGAGGCGAGCTTCACGGTGAGCAGGTTCTTCTCGGCACTTGTGCCTCCGATGACGAACGCAATGTGGTAGGGAGGACATGCGGCTGTGCCCAGACTCTTCATCTTCTCAACGAGGAAGGGCAGAAGCGTGCCTTCGTTCTGGATTGTTGCCTTTGTCATGGGGTAGAAGTAGGTCTTGTTGGCTGAGCCGCCACCCTTTGCCACCATGACGAAGCGGTACTCGTCGCCCTCTGTTGCTTCGATGTCGATTTGTGCGGGGAGGTTGCATCGTGTGTTCACCTCATCGTACATGTTGAGCGGAGCGTTCTGCGAGTAGCGCAGATTGTCTTGTGTGAATGTGTTATATACGCCGAGTGAGAGGGCTTCTTCGTCCTCGAAATCGGTCCACACGCGCTGTCCCTTTTCGCCGTGTATGATGGCAGTGCCGGTGTCCTGACAGAAGGGCAGGATGCCTTTGGCGGCAGTTTCGGCGTTGCGCAGGAACTGCAAGGCCACATATTTGTCGTTCTCTGAAGCCTCAGGGTCGGCGAGAATCTTCGCCACCTGTTCGTTGTGCTCGCGGCGGAGCATGAATTCCACATCGTGGAATGCCTGCTGTGAGAGCAGTGTAAGGGCTTCTTTCGACACTTTAAGGATAGTCTTTCCCTCAAATTCGCCAGTGCTTACGCCTTCTTTTGTGAGCAGGCGGTACTCTGTGTTGTCCTTTCCGAGCTGGAACATCGGAGCGTACTTGAATTCTGGAGTTGTTGCCATAATGTTATTTTACGTTTTTGCGGCAGTGGTGTCTTGGCCGAAACGCGCTGCCAGTTATTTGTTTATTGTTGTTTTCGGTATGTGCAAAGTTATACATTTTTTTCCTAATGCGCCCCTGTATAAGCCTTTATTTGGGGTTGTCGCAGTGTCGCCTGTCAGCCGAGCGAGGCTATGAAGGCCTTCATTTCGGCTTCATGCTCGCGCACTTTGAGGAACAGGTGCCACTGGTTTTGGGCGCGCACGAGGTTGTGTGTGGGGTAGGTCGTCTTCCAATAGACGTCGCCGTTGAGGTAATCCCAGAGGAAACGCACTGCCTGCATGTAGGGGAACAGGGCCGCGGCGTAGGGTAGAAGCTCGGTTTCGAGAGGCGTGAGGAATGCCGATGCCGACTCGATGTAGCCGCGTGTGAAGGCTTCGAAGATGTCCATCCGCACATCAATCCTGTCGAATTCGGGCGAATCCTCTGCCACGGTATTGGCTGCACTGCGCAGAAAGTCGCCGTAGTCGGAGTAGAAAAGGCTTGGCATGACGGTGTCGAGGTCAATCACGCAGAGCACATGTCCCTCTTCGTCGAAGAGCATGTTGTTCACCTTCGTGTCGCAGTGGCAGATGCGTTTTGGCAGTCTGCCCTCACGGTGGAGCTGCTGTGCACGGCACATTTCGTCGGCATACTGTTCGAGCTGTGCTACGAAGTCCTTCACTCCGGCGGCGCGTCCGGCACGGTCCTCCTTCAGGGCATCGTGGAGTTGGCGGCGGCGGAGCTCCATGTTGTGGAAGTCGGGGATGCTTTCGCCAAGCTCTTCCGACATGTCTGCGAGCATAGCTTCAAAGTTTCCGAATGCCTTTCCGGCATAGTAGGAGTATTCGGGGTTCACCGTTTCGTGCGTGAAAGCGCGTGGTATGAAGACGGACATGCGCCAGTAGCTGCCGTCGGAGTCTTGCCAGTAGCTCTTTCCGGTGTCCGATGCTACGAACTGGAGCACCTTGCGGTCGATATCGACGGCTCCTTCGGCTTCGAGTTTGCGGCGTATGTGGGTGGTGACGGCGTCGATGTTGTGCTGAAGCAAATCGATATCGGTGAAGATGCTGTTGTTTATGCGTTGCAGAACGTAGTCGGGCGCGTCGCCGTGAGTCGTCACTTTGAATGTGTCGTTGATGAGTCCGTTGCCCAAAGGCTTCACCTCTGCCACTGAACCAGCTATGTTGAAATGGCTGATTATGTGTTCGGTATCGTTCATAATGTCAGTGTTTGTTTAAAGGTTACGTCTTATTTTCATTGCAAACTTACTGAAAAAAAACGAGAATACGTTTCTTTCCTTTCTTTAATTCATGTTTTTTAGAAGTCGGAGTGTACAAAAAACGGGGACGGTGCATCTGGTGCATCGTCCCCGTCGGGATTATGGAACGGTCATGTTCCTTGTTTCATTGTTATTCGTTTATAGCCGGCTTGAAGCGCAGTGTGTAGGTGTAGCTGCCGTAAGTGGGGCAGAGATACTGCGAGAGACAGCCGTCGCCGCCGCATGAGTTGTTGCCAAGTCCGCGCTGGAAATAGTCGAAGTGTGCATAAACCTGACTGTCGCGTGTGAGGTCGTACCAGTGCAAACCGTCGCTCCACATGGTGTCTCCGGTGCCGCACCAGCGTGTCTCGTCGTAGTGAGAGAGCGAGAATGCCACCTGTCCGGAGGTATTTATGTTCAGACTCAGGTTCTTGTCGGCATTGGTAAGAGTGAGTTCGCGCAGGTCTTGGTGGTCGCCGTAGGTCTGCGGGTGAATCTGTTCCTCAATCATGTCATCTACGGTTGTGACATAACGGCCTATGAACGAGCCGGTCTTGCGGTCGGAGTAGTTGCTCCAGGGACCGCGGGCGTAGTACTCGACATCCTCGAATCCGCCGGCAAACTGCATTCCGATACCCAGACGGCGTGTGTTGCCTGTGGGCGACAATGTTATTCTCATATCGACGGTGGCGTCGGGATAGAAGGTGTAGTCGATGGTGTAGCTGCAGTTGGAAGCCTGTCCGCGTACCGACATCTTGGCGTTGTTGCCGCTCTTTGCGAGCTTCGATGTGACGCTTGTAGATGAAGAATTGGCGAAGCCGAAGCCGCAGTTGCGGTCGTTGTCAATGTCGCGGTAGCTGTTGAAGTCAGGTCCTGCGTGCATGAGCGAGTTGTCGGCGTATGTCCATTCCGACATCTTTCCGTTGCTGCCGAACGCCACTTTGTATGCCTTTCCGTCCTTTGTCGTACCCGAAACGGTTGTTCCTGACACTGTGAGTGTGCCGCCGTCGGCAGTGTGTGCTGCCAGTTCCGGACGGTTGTTGAGTGCAAACTGCTCCTCAGCCACGGCGTAGCCGGCATTGGCCCATGCGGCATTCTCCTTGAGACAGAGGCTCACGTTGATGAGATACTCGGCGTCGCTGCCTGTCGCATCGGTTGTGAACGGCAGTGTGACGGTGCCTTCGCTGCCTGCTGCTATTGACGGCGCTGCGATGCTTCCGCGCTCCACTACCTCGCCGTTGCGCATCACCTTATAGACGAGAGTGTAGAGTTCGTTGAGGTTTACGAAGCTGTTCTTGTTCTTGATGGTGAGCTTTTTGCCGTCGAGCTTTGTGAAGGCTGCGTTCTGATAAACCTTCTTCACTTCGGTGAGCTTGCCCGTCCATGCACGGTCGGGAGTGATGATACCGTTGTCAAGGAAGTTGCCCTGGAAACCGATGCCTACTCCGCTGGTGCTGTTGTAGTCGTAGCCTGCCACCCAGTAGTTGAATCCGTTGGCGCTTGTCTTCTCTCCTTTGACGAGTTTTGCTGGGTCGTAGATGGCCTGGTCCACCCAGTCCCAGATGCAACCACCGAGGATTCCGGTGCTGCTTTCAATGGCATCCCAGTATTCTTTGAGGTTACCCACGGCCTGACCCATTGCGTGTGCGTATTCACAGATGAAGTAAGGCTTACCTGCATAACCGTAGGATGAACCCTGAACAGATGACACTGTGGGGTACATGTTGGAGCCAAGGTCGCTGTAACTCATGTTGCCTTCATAGTGAATGAGGCGGCTGTCGAGCGACTTCAACTTTGAATATACGCTTGAGAAGCAGCTGGCGCTGCCGCTTTCGTTGCCCAATGACCAGAAGATGACGCTTGGATGGTTGCGGTCGCGCATCACCATGCGTACTTCGCGGTCGGTAATGGCGTCGCTCCATGAGTTGTTTGAGGCGAGACCCTGATTGAAGTGACACTCAACGTCGGCTTCGTCCATGCAGTAGAGGCCGTAGGCATCGAACATTGCGTACATCTTCGGCTGGCGGGGATAATGGCTTGTGCGCACGGTGTTCACGTTTGCCTGCTTCATGAGGGTTACGTCCTTGAGCATTGTCTCCATGTCGATGGCGCGACCGTATTCAGGATGTGTGTCCTGTGTGTTCACTCCCTTGAAGAAGACGCGCTTGCCGTTGATATAGACAAGGTTGCCGCTCTTGGTGATGTTGCGGAATCCGTACTTTGTGGAGAATACCATTTCGTCGGTTCCGGCAGCGTCCTGCTGGCGCACCACCACTGTGTAGAGGTACGGATTCTCTGCGCTCCATGCCTTGAGACCGCTGAGTCCGGCGAGAGACACGTTGAGAGTTTCGCCTGTTGTGCCGTTGTATGTGGCAGAACCGCTCTTTACCGACTTGCCTTCGGCGTCGAGGAGTTCCACGTTTATGTTCTTCTTGGCTTCCGCTTTGTCGCGGTTGTCCACGGTGAGAGCCACGTTCAGAGTGCCGCTTGTGCCGTCGGCGCCCTGTGAAGTGGTTGTGATGTAGTGGTCGGAAACGAACACTTTAGGTGTAGCGACGAGGTAAACGTCGCGGTGTATGCCTGAGAGGTGCCACATATCCTGTCCTTCGAGATATGAACCGTCGCACCAGCGATATACGCGTACGGAGAGTTGGTTCTCGCCTTCCTGTATGAATCTGCTCAAATCGAATTCCGCATCGGTGTTGGCTCCCTGCGAATAGCCCACATATTTGCCGTTGAGCCATACCACAGCTGCGCTGTAAACGCCGTCGAAGTGGAGGAACACGCGCTTGTCCGACCAGTCGGCGGGCATGTTGAATGTGCGGCGGTAGAAGCCGGTCGCGTTGTGATCGACAACGCCGTATGATGTGTAGCCGCTCACGGCTCTTGGTGGTGTGTTCTGGAAGGGGTAGCCCACGTTGGTATATACGGGTTTGCCGTAGTCTGCCATTTCCCATGACAGCGGCACACGGATGTTGTCCCATGCTGCGTCGTCGTAGTCGGCTGCATAGAATTCGGATTCTCCCGGGCCTGACGATGTGCCCGGAACGTACTTGAATTTCCACTCGCCGTTGAGGTTGAGTGTCATTGCCTTTGACGGTGTGAGCCACGGTTCGTCGTAGTTGGCGTCGGTCTTCATGTCTTCAACCGATGCGTATGGTATGAATGTGGCGTGTGCGTCTTCCTTGTTGTCGCCCACTTTCTTCTGGTTGCTTATCCAGCTGATGTTGAATTCGCCTTGTTCGCCCTCTGTGCCGGAGCCGCCTCCGCTTGACGCTTCGGCCTTGATGAATCCGAATGCGGTGGCTTCGCTCTGCTTGGTGGTGCGTGCAAGGTTGTTGGAAGTGGTGGATGTGGCGAGGTAATACACGGCGTTGTTGTATTTCATACATATATAATATGTGTTGTCGGTGCCTGCGCTTACCACTTTCCACTCCTGGTTTGTGTTGGCACTTGAGCCGCCGTTGTAGTCGTACTCTGATGTCCACTGCAACGGGGGAACGCTCTGGTTGTTGCCTGCCATGTCGAGTGCGAGTTCTGAGAATATGTTCTTGAAGAGGAAGTTATATTCAGACGACTTACTCTTTATGATGTTCCACTTCTGTCCGTCGTTGCTCTTGTTGAGGTTTGTCAGCGTGATGCTCTCGTCGCATGCCTGTGTTGTCACGGTGAATGCCTTGAGGTCGGTGTCGAGGGCTGCTTTCGGGCAGATGTAATATGTGCCGCCTATGGCCGGTGTTACGAACTGCGGAGCCATTGGCTTGGTTGTGACATACACTTCCTTGTAGGTGGCATTGCTTCGGTTGTCGCCCTGTGTGCTGCCTATTCCCACGCTGCTGAGGGCGGCGAGTCCTGCAATTTTGTCGGCGGAGGCGTAGGTTGTGCCGTTGATGGCTACTCCGTCCTTGGAGATGACTACCGTGATGTTGCCGCTGAGGTTCTTGACTGCCTCGCGGACGGTGTTGCTGTTGCCGTTGAGATAGTCCACCTCCATTGTCGAGGTGCTCTTTGTGTAGAACAGGTGTATGGTCTGGCTGTCGTCGCTTCCCCATGTGTCGATGGCATTGCCTACGGAGAGTATGTTCTCGTTTTCTGATGACGCGCTGCATGTGGAGAGGTCGATTTCCGCAGTGATGGTCTGTCGTGTGAAGTCGATTTTGATATCCTTCGAGAACGAGGAACCCTTCGGCGAGTATGACGACCACAGCACCGTCTTGGTGTCAGCCTTTGCGCTGCCGGCGAAGAATGCGGTGAGCAGCACTACGAGCATGACGATTTGTCTTGTTATCGTTGTTTTCATTGTGGTGACGCTTTATTTGGTTAGTTTCTTTCCATTGATGATGTAGATGCCCTTTGGCATGTTCTCCTTGCCGGTGGCGTTGGTCTTCACCTTCTGTCCTGCGGTGTTGAACATGTCGTATGTTGCCGTTCCGTTGATGCCGGTGGCGTTGATGCCTGTCACACCGTCAAGCGACCATGTCCAGATGCGTGAATCCTTGTTGCCGTCGGTGAAGTAGGCACGGAGTCCGTTGATGGCTGTCGCTTCGCTGTACTTCTGGAGTTTGCCGTTGATGATGGTGAATGCTCCTGCCGGCGCCGTTGTCTTTGTGAACGAACCTGTTATGGTCACTTCCTCCACGCCTGCCAATACCGGTTCGCTTGCGAATGTGTTCACGCCTTCGAATGTGTATGTGGCGTTGGCGGCCACCGTTTCGGGATTGATGATGTAGGTCTCGCCTGCGCTGATGCCGTTGGTTGTCGTGGTGAATTTTATCACTTCCTCGTCGGCGTCGGTGAGTTCAGCCAACTGTGTCTTTGCTCCGAACTTGGCCTTGAGCTCTTCGTTGCTGATGTCGAACGGCAGACAGATGGTGTTCCATGTGCCTGCTTCGAGTGTGCGCTTGAGCTTTACGGTGGCGTTGCTTTCCGTAGGTGTGGTGTATGTGTTGGCGGTTTCGTCGATGTTCACGATTTCTATAACCGGTTCTCCTGATGCCATCAGTTTCCACTGTGCGAGTGTGAACTGTGCTCCCGGCTGTGCCGCTTCCAGGGCGAGTGCGCCCGTGGTGGTGTCCTGATAGATGCTGAATGTCGCACTTGCCTCACGGTTGCGGTTGGCAAGGGTATAGACATCGTCGGTGCCCTTCACCTTTGTGAACTTCCACTGTGAGTACTTGCCGCTGCCGTTGCTGCGCGGAACGTCCCACAGTGTCGCGCTGATTTTGCCGTCGGCTGTCGTCAGTGTGTAGTAGCCGTCGGCTGTCTTGTTCAGCCTTACTGTGAGGTTGGTGCCGCCGAGGGTGAGTGTTCCGTCGGCAGAACTGAGGAACTTGCCAGTGCCTACGTTGTAGAGATGGTAGGTGGCACCGTCCTTCGGGGACGTGCCTTTATAGTCGGCGGCGGTGCAGGGCACAGCCATTGCGCACAAAAGCACGAGGGTTGAAATGGAATGTTTTATCATATAACTATGTGATTGATTGTTGTCGTTAGATAGTGTGTGCCGTGTCAAGGCTCCACCTGTGAACGTTCTCTTGCCCGTGTATGCCGCTGTTGGCGGCGAAAACCGTTGGGTGGAGAGCGTAAATGTTATTGGTCAGGATTTGTAATCTTGCCGCAAAGATACGAATAAATTCCGACAACGTGATATAGTTTTGCCGTTTTTTTATTCAAATTCAATAAGATACGCCTTTTCGTCAGCGAGTCGGCGTTGTGTGCGGACGGTTTTTGTATGGCGTTTCGGGGTCGGTTGCGGGAGGGGTGGATTGTGCCTGGAAAACGTGCGCATTTTACCACGTTTGCAAACAAGGCTTCTTTACGTCGCAAAGAAGCCTTGTTTGAAGTGTAAAGAAGTCTTGTTTGCGACGTAAAGAAGCCTTGTTTGAAAACGGGTGTGATAATGGTGTTTCGCACACGGTGTTTCATTGTGTGCGGGGCTCGCAACATTGCGCGTTGTGAGCTATTATATATAAGGTGTGTCTGGCTGTTACCTTATCATTATCTTCCTTCCGCTGTTGATGTAAACGCCCGGCTTGACGGGGCGGCTGGTGTAGCGTCGGCCCTGCAGGTCGTACCAGTATGCGGGCTGGTTTTTGCTGTCGGTGGTGACGGTGGTTATGCCGGCGGGCATCTGTGAAGTCACGTCGTTCACATAATAATGGTTCTGGCTGTCCTTGTCGGCGCTGACTTCGAGGTATGTGTCCTTGTTGATGTCGTATATATCGACGGTCTGCGGTGAGCCGCTGGCAGTGCTGAGGACGAACGATACCATGCAGTCGCGTTTTGTGATGTGGTATGTCCGGCTGTACCACTTCCTGCCTTCTACGGTCTTCGTGGTGCTGACGGCGTCGCCGGGCCACTTGCCCGTGGATGTGAAGTTGTCGCCGTAGAGGTCTTCCCATGCCCAGAAGTTCACGCTCTTCCATCCCACGTTGTCCACGTTTACGTTTACGGTGATGTCGTAGGGAGAGAAACTGTCGGAAGGGGAGATGTGGTATGTGCGCGTTGCGACGGCTGAGACGGTGGTGCCTACGAGCAGTCCCACGTTCAGTGTGGTGGTGCCTGTGGGTATGTCTATGAGTGTTCCGCTTGCAGCCTTGCGGCTCTGTGCGGTAGGCAATGTTCCGTCGGTGGTATAGACCAGCTGTGCGCCCTGCTGGTCGCTGACGGCGGTGAGGCGTGCCTTCTGCACATTGTCATAGCGTCCGGAGGGCAGGTCCACCCAGGCCACGTTGCTGCTGTTGCTGAGAAGGTAGCGGTAGTTGTGTCCGCGCAGTATCTCGGTGAATCCCGCCGGTGCCTTGTAAGCGTCGGCGTTGGTTCCCATCACGGCGTAGAGTGTGCCGTGCGAGCCTTCGGTCTTCAGTACGTTGCATTGCGAGCCGGTGTATTCGTTGAAAGTGGTGTTGCTGGTGTTGGCGATGCCTGCTGCGTGGCGGGCGTTTATCATCATCTTGATGTCGGTGGGGTAGGCAATCCAATGTTTGTAGAAGACGCACGGCGTGCCGCATGAAGCCAGGATGTAGGCGTTGGCGGCAAGCGTGTCCTGGCGTATGGGGTCCTGCTGTTCTGAGCTTGAGCGGTACTCGGTGTCGTGGTTTTCCACGAAGCTGACCGCGTATCGGCGATAGGCCGGGTCGCCGGCAAGCCCTTCCTTTGCCTTGCCGCTCCATTTCGATGCGATGAGGTCGCGCACGGCATAGCGCACGGGGAAGTCGAAGGCGGCCGATGTGGGTTCGCCGTTCACCTTCGTGGCATTAATCCATGCCTTGACGGTGGTGGCGTTGCCGTCCATGTATTCGCCCACGGAGAAGCGTGGCTTTGCGGCAGAGTTGTAGATGCCGGTGAACAGTCCGGCGTAGCCTTTCACCATGTCGTAACGGAATCCGGCGTAGCCCAAGTCGTTGAGCAGCATGTCGAGGTAGGCCTTCACCACGGTCTGCACGTTGGAACTGTAATGGTCGAGATCGCGTATGCCGTTCCATCCGTCGCCTGAATCGTACTTGTTGCTGAGGCTTACTTTGGGAGTCTGGCTGTTGGCCCAATTGTAGGTATTCCCCTCATCGTCGTCGTGGCAGATGTCTGCGGGGTACATCCGGTAGGTAACGCCCTTGTAGGTCTCCACGGGGAAGTCGGTCCAACTTGTCAGGGTGTTGCGGTGATTGATGACGACATCGGCTATGGTGCCTATGCCTTTGTTCCTGAATGTCCTTATCATGGAGCGCAGTTCGGCTTCATTGCCGAAAGAACTGTTGTAATTGCTGAACCAGTAGAGGTCGTCATATCCCATGGATCGTCCGCTGCCACAGTTGGCACTCTGCGGAATCCATACCAGACTGAAGTACGGGGCAAGGTCGTCGGCCTGTGCCTCAAGCTTCTGCCACTTCGACGCGCGGTAAGAGTTCCAGTAAAATCCTTGCAGCATCACGCCTTCATAGTCGGCGGGCCAGCCTTGTGCATGCATACTTATCGCCCCCATAAGAGCAATGGCTGTCATGTAAAGTTTCTTCATCGTTTTCCGTTTTTAGTTACTTTTGGAGTAAATGGTTTATTAATGCTTTTATATGATATGTTATGACTGCTTGCCGGGTTACAACTACTTGCATCACGCAACCGTATAAGCTCTTGGCTGAACTTTTGCAGCTTCTGAACTTGCAGGAGTAGAACATATTATCTTTTATGTCCCAAAGTTATTCCAAATTCCATTATAAATGTATGCGGCTGATTGTCAAACGTGCAAATAATGTGTGCAAACGTTTGCATATCAGTGTGTAACCAACAAAAAAAGAGACCATTCACACCAAGTGAACAGTCTCTTTCAATCCAAGTTATAAAACTAAAACCTTAATTAATCTATATGACAGTAGATGTATGTATGACTTTTAGCTTGCAGTTATTCAGCGGCAGGAGTGAACGAATAGGTGCCATCCTCAAGATTGATGCTGAACAGGAGTTTTCCGCTTGTCTTAAGGCATCCGGCTCCTACATCATCTTTGGCGGTACGCGGAATGAGCATACCCTCGGTTGCTTCATCACCGTTCTCAGCCACGCCGTAGGCAGCGTTGTCGCCGCTCACCCAGTTGCCTGTGATGTAAGTGGATTCCGGAACGACCTTCCACCACCATCCGCTGGCAGCTTGCTCGTTGCTGATGTTCACCTTTAGGGTGAATACCGGGTTTTCGTAAGGATTGCCTGTGTGATCGAGCTTGATGGCAGTAGCCACCGACCAGCCGTTGATGGTACCAAGCAGATAATAGTTGTTTTCAATAACGAGGTCGCTTGGATAAGGAGTCACCTTAATCTTTGAGGCACCCAGATAGGTGTTGGGGTCGCCTATACGAACTACAGATGTCTCGTTCTTGACGATGTAAGCTGCATAGCGTATGAAGATGTCCTTGGCTTTCGGGTTGCGGCCGATGGTTGCTTTATAGGCCTCTTCGAAGTCAGAGGCTCTCACAACAGCCGTGTCGGAATCCATTTCGCATGTTACGGTGCCGTACTTGGCGAAGTCTGCGGTCTTGCTGAACTGCAGTTCGTACTTTGTCCGGCTGCCTTCCGGGAGGTTCTTCACGCTTTCGGTGAATAGTCTCACCTTGTTGTCCTTCATATATGTTTCTTGCAGATTGATGGCCTCTGGGACAATACTTTTCAGTGTAATGTCGTCCACGGCAAAGGCTTGCTCCTGAGGATTGGTCTGCGGTGCTGCCTCCGTCCAGTCGTCTTCGCATGAGGCGAAGACGAGAGACAGAAGCGCCATAAGTGATATCGTTAATTTTTTCATGTTTTTTTTCACTTTGACGTTACTAAAATATTAACCTACTTTCTCGAACTTGACGGTCATCTTAGAGTCGTTGCTCATATTTACGGTAATCTTAACCTTGCCGCCGGGCCAGTCGGATATCTGATAGCTACCCTTACCTTTGACGATTTTGCCGTCGTATATGTCTTTGGTCATCGTGATTTCCTTGGGTTCATCTTTATCCTGAATGCCGTACGAATCCTTATCCCATCCTGTCAGAGCTGTGTAGAAGCGGAACTGGAACTTTCCTGCCGGAACATCGAATTCGCCGTAATAGACCTTGCTGCCAATGGCATTGTCGCTCTCAAACAGTTTCCATTCTTCGTAGTGGGCCTTGTTGTCTTCGCTTGGACCGCTCCATCCTTCAGGCGCGCCAACGAGGTAGATGTAACCCGGCAGACGCAGAGCGAAGTATCCTTTCACCTTCTCCATTGCCACAACATTTGAGAGAATGCTGGTGTCTTCGTATTTCAGAATCTGCGATCTTACGCGGAAGAACACCTTGCGGGCAGGTTCGTCAGTGTAAGTCTCCTCGCTCTTTATGCCGCGAAGCTTGCAAACGGCTTCTGCTATCTCGCTTGCCTTCACGTTCATGTTGCATGAAGTGTAGGAAGTGGCAAGCTCCTCGAAGTTGGAGAAGCTCTCGTCGAGCGACACTTGCATATAGTAGTTGGCTGAAGCTGCAAAACCATAATCGGCCTGCGAGCATGTGAAGTTTACAGTACCTGCATCCTTGTCATAGCCAAGATCTACATATTGGTTGGCGGTAGCCGGTGTGTTCAGTACAAGCTTGGTGGGTGTCTGAATTACAGGATTCTCCTCTTCAAGACCACTGCACGAAGCGGTGGCAAGCACCAGGCTGATAAAGCTGAACAGTATATAACTTAATTTTTTCATTGCTTAATCTGTTTTTTTAAGATTGATTGATGCTTAATAGTTAGGGTTCTGCTTGAAGTCAGGCTGAGCAGCGATTACCGATGAAGGAATCGGGAATACGTTCATGTAGTCAGGTATGGCTGTACCCTCGGCTACATTACCCTTCCACGACCATGTGTATTTGCTTCCGCTGAAGAGACCGAAGCGTACGAGGTCGGTACGACGTACGTTCTCCCAGTACAATTCGCGGCAACGCTCGTCGATCATGTTCTGCTCGTTGAGGTCGGTTTCAGTCCATTTCGACACGCCTGCACGTTCGCGTACATAGTTGGCATATTCCACTCCCTTTGCCTTGTCGGCTGCTCCACGCATTGCGCATTCGGCATACATCAGATAGACATCAGCCAGACGTAAGAGCGGAAGGTCGGTGTTCGGGAACTTGGTGATTTCGCCTTTCTTGAAGTTGCCGTTGCTGTCGCGCAGCAGATTGGTGAACTTCACTACGCCATAGCCGTCGGTAAACTTAGAGAATGATGTGTTCTCCTTCTTGAATCCGTCCACATCCTTCTTCCACATCGACCAGCGTACGTCGTTAGGCTCGGCAGCAAACTTGTCGGCAAACTCCTTTGTGGCGTGCATACAGCCCCACTGCTGGTTGAGTCCGTAGTCCTCGCAGTTCATGTATGCACCGTCGTTGTCCACTGTCAGGTTGCTTACACCTGCACAGCAGAGGAATGTGGTGCCGCCGTACGGAGTGAGTTCTACAGCATCGTAGGGGATGCCCCAAAGAATTTCGTTGACGTCTGATCCGCCAGGCATATATACGTCGTTGTCGCCGCAGAACAGATAGAGGTAGTGATCGGCAAGACCAGAACCCTTGAAACCTTTGCCTTTGTGGCGTGCGATGATGTTCTCGCAGTGCTGAGCGCACTTGTCGTATGCCGGTGTGCCGGTATAGACGCCTGCGTTAAGATAGAGACGGGCAAGCAGAGCCTCGGCGCCGTCCTTGCCTACGCGGCCGTAGTGAGGTGTGGCGTCAGACATGTTGGCTACGATGTCCTCAAGTTCGCTTGCCAACCATGTGTAGAGTTCGAGGCGTGAAATCTGCTTAGGCTTGCTTCCTACTTCGTCGTCCTCGGTGATGAAGCCACCCATGCCGAAGAGATCTACGATGTTGTAGTAGCTCATGGCGCGCAGCGCACGGGCTTCAAGAGCCATTTCCTTGAACTGGTCCTTGCCCTTTATGAGGCGCAGGAAGTCGTTGCAGATGGCAATCTCCACATACATGCGGCTGTATGTACCGAAGATGTTGGCGTTGCCCTTACCCCATACGTTGGTGTTAAGGTCGATGACACCTTCGTCTTTCCATATCCACTTTGCCTCGTCGGTGGGGAATTCGTTGAGCATGAAGAGTGCACGCGTGTACTGGCCTGTACCGCCGTCGAGACCGGAGATGTCGGAATCTCCGTCAGGACCGCCCTGGCCTGACACGGCCAAGCCTGAATAGCACTTTGCCAATACGCCCTCGTAAGCTGCCTCTGTCATGTTGCTGGCTGTTGTGGTGTTCGGATCATTAGGCTCAAGATCCAAATCGCCGATACAGGAAGTGGCGGTCAGGGCCAGACCTGCAAACATTGCTGAAGCTATGATGCTTTTATATGATTTCATATTATTATAGTCTTTTTAATTTGTTAGACGCTTGTTGTATGATTTAGAAGCTTGCCACTACACCGAGTGTGAAGGTTGTAGCGCGTGGATAGAGGTCGCGGTCGATACCGTCGGCAACCTCTGGGTCAAGACCTTTATACTTGGTGATGACGAACGGGTTCTGAACAGCTCCGTACAGACGCAGACGCATCTTGTTGTCGAGCAGCTTGGGCCATGTGTGGCCAAGTGTGATGTTGTCGCAGCGCAGGAAGCTGGCATTGCGCAACCAGTAGTCGCTCTTCATGATGCCTACTGCCGGATTGATTGTTCCGTTGAAGTAGTTGTCGGCCTTGATGAGGTTGTTCACCTTGCCGTTCTTCCAGCAGTCGTCGACAACAGAGTGGTCTGACATGGCGTCGGCATATACATAGTTGCCGATGTTGGCGTGCAGTGCAAAGCCGAGATCCCAGTTCTTCCAGTTGAATGTGGATGAGAAACTCATTGTCACCTTCGGATCCTTGCTGTGGCGTATGCGGCGGTCGTCGTCGTTGATTACGCCGTCACCGTTCTGGTCAACATATACGCCTTCCAGAGGCTTGCCGTTCTTGTCGTACACCTGTTCAAAGAGGAAGAATGAGTTTACGGGATGACCTACAGCCTGTACCTGACAGTTGTTGCCGTTTCCTGAAGAGATGCCTCCCGTCTCGATGTACGATCCGTCGTTGTTAAGCTTTGTAATTCTGTTCTTGTTGTAAGCCACGTTGTAGCTTGCAGTCCAAGTGAAGTCGTTTGTAACGATAGGACGCGCTGTGATTGAGAACTCGATACCCTCGTTCTTCAATTGCTCTTTCGTCATGTTTGCATACTTGCCAGTCAAGACTAACAATGTATCACCATATTGAACAGCAGGAACAAAACCTACGCGAGTATAGCTACTGTTAGAAACAGCTTTCGTATTGAAGATAAACGGATTTACGTCAGCTTTGCAAGCAACTGCAGAATCAGAGAAGTTAACTAAGTACTTACCATAAACGAATGCCGGAGTCTTAACATGAACAGCGTGTACACATTCGTAAGGATTCTCTGTCGGAGTTCCATCAGGTTTGATGTGCTTACCATCCTCTGTACAAGGAATGATCTTCTCACCTGCGATTACATCTTGGAATGCAGAAATCAAGTATTGAGGTTTGATCTCGCCTGCGCCACGTTTCAACCATGCAGTATCAACACGGAATGCCAATTTACCATTAGCTTTATCCTTGTTCCAAATACCAGCGTAGTCCACTGTAGAATGTTGCAGGTTCGTGTTGTTCTCATCCATTAAGTACTCCTTACGGATAGACTCTACGAAATACAAGCTATCAGCAGCATCATTAGCATTCTCTCCAACAAGAGTATTGTTGAAACGACGATACAACGGAGTGTTATCAGGAGCGATATAGAACGCAGATGTTCTTGTTTCTTTCAAAGTCTGAGCCTTCAAAGAAGCAGATGCGTCATAGTCAGATACACCAGCTTTATAG
>OLFV01000913.1_pt1 | contig 31608 bp, 17 predicted proteins | sample 1605551 | NCBI WGS metagenome assembly OLFV01 (sample SAMEA3888922, study PRJEB22519) | human gut metagenome | biome: human gut; feature: human-associated habitat; material: faeces | place: Denmark | collected 2011 | reverse complement strand
AGAATGGGGATTATGTTTCTCGGCTTGAGGTTCCTCGTGGGTCCTTGAGTAAGAAAACAAACTCCTATTCTTTATTCTTCATTTAGAACAGTTCTACATTTTTTATTTCTTAACCAAGCAACCATCCAAAGTGATTTCGCCAGCCAAGCAACGCTTCATGTGGGCAGTGACAACGCATGGATCATTGTGAAGAGCAGTGAGATGCATCAGTTTGGTGGTGGCTGCCTCAATAGTGCTATCATAGCCAGAGAGTACGCCTGCTCTGAAAAGATGGAGACCAGCACCATATCTTTCCATTTCTACACGACCAGCCACACACTGAGAGATATTGACGATTACGACACCACGCTCTACGGCAGTGGTAAGCATATCGGTGAGCCATTTCTGCTGTGGAGCATTGCCAGAGCCATAGCTGCGCATCACGATTCCCTTAAGGCTCGGATTATCAATGATATGCTTGAATACAGACTCCTGAAGTCCTGGGAATAAGGAGAATACAAGGATATTTGGATTCATCTCCTTATGAGGAATCATCGGACGGGTATAGTCTGGTTGGAGAATATGGTGGTGATTGAAATTAAACTCTACTCCTGCTTCGCACAGGTGAGGGTAATTGAATGATTCAAAGGCATTAAACTGCTCAGCGTCCTGCTTCGTACTGCGGTTGCCGCGGAGCAATCGTCCACCGAAGTAAATGCAGACCTCTGGTATTGGCGTAACGCCATGCTCGTTGGTGAGCGAAGCGAGTTCGATACTTGTAAGAAGATTTTCCTTACCATCTGTGCGCAACTGACCAATAGGCAACTGTGATCCAGTCAGAATGACAGGTTTGGTAAGGTTTTGTAGCATAAATGAGAGAGCTGATGCTGTATAGGCCATCGTATCCGTACCGTGGAGGATGACAAAACCGTCGTAGCGGTTATAGTTTTGACTTATTATCTGCACGAGTTCTGACCACACGAGGTAGTCCATATCGCTTGAGTCTATAGGTTTGTCAAACTGATAAACCGTGATTTTCGCCTGAATCTGCTCCAGTTCCGGAATACGGGAGAGGAGATGGTTGAAGTCGAGAGGCTCAAGAGCGCCAGTCTTATGGTTATGCCCCATACCGATTGTGCCACCTGTGTATATTAGGAGAACGCGCTCGGTACGCTTGAGAGATTCGTGCAGTGTGGAGGTTTTCATGTTCTTGTTTTTATAGGGTTAATAGGTTTTATTGCCTTACGGACTGCAAAATTAGTTATATTTTTTGAAAAATCAAGGGAAACATTCTTTATTTGCAAAAAAAGTAGTACATTTGCATCGAAAAAGGGCAGTATTTTAGAATGTAAGCCCAATTTCTGCTACTACTGCATTAACAAACAACAATATTTTAAATCTAAACTGAAATGAAACAATTTAACGACGAGAACTTCCTTCTCGAGACAAAGACAGCGCAGGACCTCTATCACAACCACGCTGCCAAAATGCCTATCATCGACTATCATTGCCACCTTATTCCTCAAATGGTCGCTGAAAACAAGCGCTTCGACTCTATTGCACAGATCTGGCTAATGGGAGACCACTACAAATGGCGTGCAATGCGTTCAAACGGTATCGATGAGCGTTTCTGCACAGGCAAGGATACTACTGACTGGGAGAAGTTTGAGAAATGGGCTGAGACTGTGCCTTACACATTACGTAACCCATTGTATCACTGGACACACCTTGAGCTCAAGACAGCTTTCGGAATTGAAAAGTTGCTCAATCCTGAGACAGCACGCGAGATATATGACGATTGCAACAATCAGATACAGAATGACCCTAAGTTCTGCCCACGCGGAATGATGGAGCACTACAACGTGAAGATTGTCTGCACCACTGACGACCCTGCAGACTCTCTCGAGTGGCACAAAGTGGTGAAGGATGACCCTACTGCCAAGACACGTATGCTCCCTACTTGGCGTCCTGACGCAGGTATGAATATCGATGCTGCCACTTGGAAGGCTTACATCGAGAAGCTCGCAAGCGTTGCTGAGATGCCTATCACTTGCTTCGCAGAGCTCGTTGCCGCTCTCCAGAAGCGTCATGATTTCTTCGAGACAATGGGATGTAAGCTCTCTGACCACGGTATTGAGGAATTCTACGATGAGCCATACACAGAGGCTGAGATTGATGCAATCATTAAGAAGGCGCTCGCTGGCGAGGCAATCACTAAGGAAGAAGAGCGCAAGTATAAGCATGCTTACCTCTTCGAACAGGGTAAGATGGACTATGCTTCTGGTTGGGCACAGCAGTATCACTACGGTGCTATCCGTAACAACAACTCTAAGATGTTTGCAAAGCTCGGTGCTGACACTGGCTTCGACTCAATCGGTGAGTTCACCACAGCAAAGGCAATGTCTCATTTCCTTGATGAACTCAATACTAACGGCACTCTCGCAAAGACAATCCTCTACAACCTCAATCCATGCGCTAATGAGGTTATCGCTACTATGCTCGGTAACTTCCAGGATGGTTCAGTTGCTGGAAAGATTCAGTTTGGTTCTGGTTGGTGGTTCCTCGATCAGAAGGATGGCATGGAGAAGCAGATGAACGCTCTCTCAGTGCTCGGTCTTCTCTCTCGCTTCGTAGGTATGCTGACCGACTCACGCTCATTCCTCTCTTACCCACGTCACGAGTATTTCCGTCGCACACTCTGTAATCTCCTCGGCAATGACATTGAGAAGGGTCTTATCCCATTCACTGGTTACGAAGAGAAGCGCGTGCGTCAGATGGTAGAGGATATCTGCTACAACAATGCAGCTCGCTACTTCAACTTCTAAGTATTTCCCATACTTCACATAATTCCAGCCACTCCGCTCAGATTCCATCAGGTCTCTTGCAGAGTGGCTGGTCGCTTTTTTTATGGCTTTGCCAAATTGCTGGTAGTTGGTTTGTAGAATATCAACTCAACAATCTCAAACAGTAAATCACCAATCCGTTCACGCCATTCAGGATATAGATTATCAAAAATGCGATTGTAAGACGAAAGGCTTGTTTTTGTACAAACTGTAAGTAAAAGCTGTATATTTGCTTACAGTTTTAGTCGGGCATGGTGGGACTATGCAAAAGCTATGCTTTTACCGCCTAAAAGCATAGTTATTAGCCCCTAAAAGCATAGTTATTACATCCTAAAAGCTATGCTTTCAAATCGTAATATCATAGCTTTTCCAAAATCAAGCCAAAAGCTCGTTTATCCACTAATATTTGTTTGATTAGTTTGTACTTGTTCTTTTGTTTTGCAATCTGCAAACTATATATAATAATGTGTGAAACAGCACTGAATGAAAGGTTGTAGAAAAGTGTTCGATTTACACTTCAAAATCTTATTTTTGCCCCATTTTGCTTAGAGCAGATAGCAAAATGAGGGTCTTTCTTTCCATTTTTGGCAAATATTATATATGTTTTCTTGCATGGGTAAAAAAAATAGATTACCTTTGAAACGATTTTGATTAAACAAATGCAAATCTATTCAAAATACTAAGCAATATGAACAACCTAAAGACTTTACTTTTCTCTGCAGGCGTTGCCATGGCAATGTTCTCTGCTTGCTCTTCAACGGAAGGCAAATCTACACTGACACAATCTGGACTTGATGCCGCTGCTTTCGACACTTTGATTGGTGGTAAGAAGGTGGCTCTCTATACACTTACCAATGCCAACGGCATGGAAGTCTGCATCACAAACTATGGCGGACGCGTAGTTTCGCTTGTGGTACCAGACAAAGACGGCAAACCAACTGATGTTGTCCTAGGTTTCGATAATATCGCACAGTATGCTGATACTCTTAATTCTCCAAGTGATTACGGCTCTTCTGTAGGTCGCTATGCTAACCGTATTGCAGGAGGTAAGTTCTCTCTCAACGGACAGGAATATCAGTTGAAGCAGAACGATAAGATGAATTGTCTCCACGGTGGCGGTACTACAGGCTGGATGAACCAAGTCTATGAGGCAGAGCAAGTTGGTGATTCTATCCTCAAGCTCACCATCACCGCACCTGATGGAGAGAATGGTTTCCCTGGTACTGTAAAGGCAACCACTACATACACTCTCAAGTCTGACAATACTCTCGATATGGTTTGGGAGGCTACTACAGATAAGGAGACAATTATCAACCAGACAAACCACAACTATTATAACCTTAATGGCGACTTCAACAGCGTTGGAACTGACATGATTCTCTATATCAATGCTGATAATTTCACTCCGTCTGATGAATTCTATATCCCAACAGGCGAAGTTAAGCCTGTCAAGGGTACCCCATTTGACTTTACCACACCTCACGCTATCAAGGATGCTATCGGTGCAGACTTCGATCAGGTGAAGAATGCTAACGGCGGTATTGATCATAATTTCTGTCTCAATACTTACAAGGATGGCAAGGGTGACGATACTCAGGTGTGCGCTTCTCTCTATTCTCCAAAGACTGGTATCTTCTTGGAGATGTTCACCAATGAGCCTGGCGTGCAGTGTTACACAGGTAATTTCCAGGGTATCGGCAATGAGCCAAATATCAAGCACAAGGGTGGTAAATACCCACAGTATGTCAGCGTATGTCTCGAAAGTCAGAAATACCCTGACTCTCCTAATAAGAAAAATTTCGTACAGCCTACACTCAAGCCAGGCGAAAAGTACTATAGCCACGCAGCTTACAGATTCTCAATTAAGTAAATATATCGCTTTTGTCACTGATAGTCTTTTGACTTTAAGTGACAAAAGCGTGTCATTGATTGTCAGTCGATTATGGTATGAAAGCTAAAGAAAATATTAAATATATTTAATAAAACAAAACTCAAAAAAACTCTAACAAAACAATGAGCGTATTAGAAGCTTTAAAGAACAATGGCTTTGAGACTATCGATTATGTAGTATTCATTGCCTACATTGTACTTCTTGTAGGTTTGGGAATGTTCCTCAGCCGTAGCAAGAAAGGTGAAGAGAAATCATCTACAGATTACTTCCTCGCTGGTAACACCTTGACTTGGTGGGCGGTAGGTGCATCTCTTATCGCTGCAAATATCTCGGCAGAGCAGTTTATCGGTATGTCCGGTTCAGCTTTTGCTTCAGGTATCGCACAGGCAGCTTACGAGCTTATGGCTGCAGCTACTCTGATTGTAGTGGGTAAGTTCCTACTTCCTCTGATGATTGAGAAGAAGATTTTTACTATCCCACAGTTCCTTCGTGAGCGTTACAACTGGGGTGTAGGACTTGCATTCTCTCTCCTCTGGCTTTTCCTCTATGTATTCGTAAACCTCACCTCTGTATCTTGGCTTGGTGCTCTCGCTATTCAGCAGATTCTCGGTCTCCCTACTGACATGATTATCAATGTAGGTGGTATCGAAATCGACCAGGTTCGTATGGTTATCATCCTCACACTCTTCGTTATCGCTGGTGTTTATTCTATCTATGGCGGTCTCGCTTCTGTGGCTTGGACTGACGTAATGCAGGTGACTTTCCTCGTAGGTGGTGGTCTTATCACTGCTTATGCAGCTCTCTCTGTTATTGGTCACGAGGTATGGGGATGCGGTGCATTAGAAGCCTTGGGCAATATATTCAACTGGTGTATCGACCAGCCTGGCGATAAGCATTTCAACCTTGTCGTTACACGTCAGGAAGAACTCTATCCTGTAGTCAATGGAGTGATAGAAAATGGTGTTGTAGTACAGAAGGAAGACCCATATTTCACTAACCCTGGTATAGTTCTTATCTTTGGTGCTCTCTGGCTGACAAACCTCGGTTACTGGGGCTTTAACCAGTACATCATCCAGAAGGGTCTTGCTGCTAAGTCTCTCTCTGAGGCTAAGAAGGGTATGATCTTCGCAGCATTCCTCAAGATTCTCATTCCATTCATCGTTTGTATTCCTGGTGTTTGCGCATTCTACATCATGAATGGCGATGGCGAAGCCCTCGAAACTCTCCGCCATACTCTCGCTGGTGGCATTGAGCGTTCTGATGATGCTTATCCATTCCTTATCCGTAACTTCACCCCTACATTCGTTAAGGGTCTCTCTTTCGCAGCTCTCGCAGCCGCTGTTATCTCTTCTCTTGCTTCAATGTTCAACTCTACTTCCACTCTCTTCACGATGGATATCTACAAGCAGTTCATCAACAAGAATGCAAGTGAGAGACGTCTCGTTACTGTAGGTCGTATGACTTCTGTTGCAGCTCTGCTCATCGCTCTCGTTGCTGTTTATCCATTGATGGGCGGTATCGACCAGGCATTCCAGTTCATCCAGGAATACTCTTCATTCGTATATCCTGGCGTAGTGGTTATCTTCGGTCTTGGACTCCTTTGGAAGCGTGCTTCTGGCACAGCAGCTGTTGTTGCAGCTATAGGTACTTTCGCTTTCTCTATCCTCTTCAAGTTTACAATGCCTGATGTTCCATTCCTCGTTCGTTCTGGTTATGTTTTCATTGTTCTCGTAGTTCTCTTCGTAGGTATCTCATTGAGAAGTGGCAAGGCTGAGCCTGCTGACCAGCTTTCTGACAGCACTATCAAGACTCAGTTGTTCTGGAGTACAGTGCTTTATGCTGTGTGTGGCTTGTCTGTAGTATTCCTCGTGCTCTCTTATTTCAACACTACTCTCGCAGTTCATGGTGTTGCAGGTGCGATGATCTTCATGGCAGCTATGACAGCAACCATCGGTTTCTACCTCCGTTCTAATGCTCTTGACAAGGTACAGGACCCTAAGCGCGTGCCTATCGACCTCAACATCTTCAAGACTGACCGTGCTTTCAATATCGGTGCATTCGGAGTAATCCTGATTCTCACAATTCTCTATATTGCTCTCTGGTAATAAGAGTATGCCAATATAATCATCAATGATGAGATGGGAAGTGGCGACTGTAAGCCAGATTGCCACTTTCCACCTCAATATTGAATTTTCAATAGAAAACAAAAAGGTTTCCACCTTATTTATATATAGGCGGTGACTGTTTAGGCACAATAACTGAAAAATCTACGTCAAGAGTGGGACAGAAATCTCCCACGCTAAAAACACAATCGCCCGGTCGGCAAAGTCGTGAGACTGCGAGCGATTTTAGTACTTTCTTAAACAATACACACATAAGGGTAGCGAAAGAATATGACGCAATACTATGACAATATCGAGCCGATTTTAGTGTCTGTGGACTGTATCGTCTTCGGATTTGATGAAGGAAAACTCAAGCTTCTCATCGGTAAGAGAAAAATAGACCCAGGTATGGGACAGTGGTCGCTTTATGGTGGCTTCGTTAGACCTAATGAGAGTCTTCACGAAGCGGCAGAGCGTACGCTTAATGAACTTACTGGTCTCGACAATATGTATCTGACTCAAGTAGGCACATACGGTGAGATTGACCGTGACCCAGGTGAAAGGGTCATCTCTGTGGCTTACTGTGCGCTTATCAATGTAAGCGATTATAGTGAGGCACGACAAAATGAATATGGAGTGGAGTGGGTCAATGTGGATAGTCTTCCTCAACTGTACTCCGACCATGGTAAGATGGTGAATGATGCTTTAGCTAAGCTTCGTCGCCACATCTCTAACGAACCTCTGTGTTTCAATCTGCTTCCTGAGCTGTTTACGCTTACTCAGCTGCAGTTGCTCTACGAGGCTATTTTAGGCGAAGAAATTGACAAACGTAACTTCCGCAAGCGTATCAAGGGTGTACCAAGCATACAGAAAACGGAATTTATCGACAAAAATACAAGCAAACGAGGCGCTTACCTCTATCGTTTCAGCGAGAGCGGATTTATCAAGGATGCTAAGTTTGTTCTGAAATAATCGAGCTTCTGTCGTATGGTTGCTTCGTTGTTCTGTTACTTTAGTCTTTAGGCTAAAGCATAGAAATCAAGGTAAGGCAACCAGACCTGACAGCCATAGTGCCAACGGCAACGTCCGTTGGAAGCATTATATCTACAATATTAATAAATAACCAACTATGTTAGAAGAACTTAAGCAGAAAGTATTCAAGGCAAATCTTGACCTCGTCAAGCAAGGTCTCGTAATCTTTACCTGGGGAAATGTCTCAGGAATAGATCGAGAGAAGGGACTCGTAGTTATCAAGCCTTCAGGCGTTAGCTATGATGAAATGAAGGCAGAAGATATGGTAGTCGTGGATTTGCAGACAGGAAAAGTCGTAGAAGGTGACCTAAACCCTTCAAGTGACACTCCGACTCACCTCGTGCTCTATAGAGCTTTCCCTAATATCCAGGGTGTCGTACATACTCATTCTACTTATGCCACTGCCTTTGCACAGGCTGGTAAGGATATTCCAAATATAGGAACTACTCACGCAGACTATTTCTATAAGGACATCCCTTGCACTCGTGACATGAACGAAGCTGAGGTAAAAGGTCAATACGAATTGGAGACCGGTAACGTAATCGTAGATGAAATCCTCAATATACGAAAGATAAATCCTGACCATACTCCTGCAGTTCTCGTCAAAAATCATGGTCCTTTCACATGGGGTACATCGCCTGACAATGCTGTCTATAATGCTAAAGTGATGGAACAGTGTGCCAAAATGGCATTCATTGCTCAGAGCGTAAATCCGAATCTGACAATGAATCCACTGCTTGTAGAGAAGCATTATATGCGTAAGCATGGTCCTAATGCTTACTATGGACAGAAGGGACAGAAGCATTAAATGCTTTCCCCAATTGCTTTTGTATGCTAAGTTTTGGATAATATATTATTGCAGTAATCATTTACTATATCTATAATTACTATAACTATGATTGAAGCATTTAAAGAAATGGAAGTGTGGTTCGTCACTGGAGCACAACTTCTCTACGGAGGTGAAACCGTAAAAATCGTTGACGGTCACTCGCAGGAAATGGTCGCAGGACTTAATGAATCTGGCATCATTCCTATAAAGGTAGTCTATAAAGGCACTGCTAACTCATCCGCTGAGGTGGAAGCTGTCATGAAGGCTGCTAATAATGACAGTAAGTGTGTGGGTATCATCACATGGATGCACACCTTCTCACCTGCTAAAATGTGGATTAAGGGACTCCAGGCTCTTCAGAAGCCTTTGCTCCATTTCCATACTCAGTATAATGCTGAGATTCCTTGGAACAGCATTGACATGGACTTCATGAACCTCAATCAGTCTGCCCACGGAGATATTGAGTTCGGACATATCTGCTCTCGTATGCGTGTGCCACGTAAGGTGGTAGTAGGCTACTGGAAGAGCGAAGAGGCTCAGCGCCAGATTGCTGTTTGGGCACGCGTTGCTGCCGCTGTAGCTGACTCTCATGACGTTCGTTGTCTTATGTTCGGTATGAACATGAACAATGTTGCTGTTACTGATGGTGACCGCGTTGAGTTCGAGCAACGCCTCGGTTATCACGTTGATTACTATCCTGTTTCCTCCCTCATGGACTACTTCAAGAAAGTCACTGACGCTGAAGCAGATGCTCTCGTTGAGGAATACAAGAAGGAATATACCATCAAGATTGATGAGTCTGGCGAGGAAGTATATTGGAAAAAGGTAAAGAATGCAGCTAAGGCTGAAATTGCTCTCCGTAGAGTACTCAAGGATGAGGGTGCAACAGCATTCACAACAAACTTTGATGACCTCGGTGATGCAGATATCAATGACCCTAACTTCGTAGGTTTCGACCAGATTCCTGGTCTCGCTTCTCAGCGTCTTATGGCAGAAGGAATCGGCTTCGGTGCAGAGGGTGACTGGAAGACTGCATGTCTCTATCGTTCACTCTGGGTTATGAACCAGGGTATGGAGATGGGTTGTTCTTTCCTTGAGGATTACACTCTAAACTTCTCTTCAGAGGGAACATCTTCTCTTCAGAGCCACATGCTTGAGGTATGTCCTCTCGTTGCTGTGGATAAACCTACTCTTGAGGTGCATTTCCTCGGTATCGGAATCCGCAAACAGCAGACTGCTCGTCTGGTTTTCACCAGTAAGACAGGTGCAGGATGTAAGGCTACTATCGTAGATCTTGGCAATCGTTTCCGTCTTATCACAAGTGATGTCGAGTGTATCAAGCCAAAGCCAATGCCTCATCTTCCTGTTGCTTCTGCTCTTTGGATTCCACAGCCTTCATTTGAAGTAGGTGCTGGAGCATGGATTCTCGCTGGTGGAACTCACCATAGCGCATTCTCTTACGATATTACTGCTGAGTATTGGGAGGACTTCGCAGAGATGACTGGCATAGAGTTTGTTAGTATTAACAAAGAAACCACAATCTCAAACTTCAAGCAGCAGCTCCGCAACAATGAGGTGTATTATATGCTAAACAAAGCTTTGAAATAATAAAATTCTCGAACAATGACAGCAAAACATACTATAGAACAAGGTAAAGCCATACTCGGTATCGAGTTTGGCTCTACCCGTATCAAGGCTGTTCTTATCGATCAGGAGAACAAGCCGATAGCCCAGGGAAGCCACGAATGGGAAAACCAATTGGTGGATAATCTCTGGACATACAGCATTGATGCCATTTGGACGGGATTGCAGGACTGCTATGCTGACCTCCGTAAGGATGTTAAGGCACAGTATGACTGTGAGATAGAGAACCTTGCAGCTATTGGTATCAGTGCAATGATGCACGGATATATGGCTTTTAATGATAAAGATGACATACTTGTGCCATTCCGCACTTGGAGAAATACCAACACTGCAAAAGCTGCAGCTGAACTGTCTAAACTCTTTGTCTATAATATTCCTCTCCGTTGGAGTATTTCTCATCTTTATCAGGCTATTCTTAATGGTGAAGACCATGTCAAGGATATCGCTTTCCAGACAACTTTGGCTGGTTACATCCACTGGCAGTTGACTGGTGAAAAGGTGCTCGGTGTAGGTGATGCATCTGGTATGATGCCTATTGACCCTGAGACAAAAAACTATAATGCCGAAATGGTCAATAAGTTTAATGCTCTTATTTCTTCTAAGGGATTCAACTGGACCGTACTCGACATCTTCCCTAAGGTGCTCAATGCTGGTGAGGATGCTGGCAGATTGACTGCTGAAGGTGCTAAGAGACTTGACGTTTCTGGTCATCTGAAGGCTGGTGTGCCATTCTGTCCTCCAGAAGGTGACGCAGGAACTGGTATGGTTGCCACCAATGCAGTTAAGCAGCGCACCGGTAATGTCTCTGCTGGTACTTCTTCTTTCTCTATGATTGTGCTTGAGAAAGACCTCACTAAGCCTTATGAGATGATTGATATGGTTACCACTCCTGATGGTTCTCTCGTAGCAATGGTTCACTGCAACAACTGCACAAGCGACCTTAATGCGTGGGTAAACATCTTCAAGGAATATCAGCAACTGCTTGGTGTTCCTGTAGATATGAATGAAGTGTTCGGCAAACTCTATAACCATGCACTCGAAGGTGATGCTGATTGTGGCGGACTTATCTCATATAACTATATTTCTGGCGAACCTGTTACAGGATTGGCAGAAGGTCGTCCGATGTTTGTTCGTTCGGCTAATGATAAGTTTAACCTTGCTAACTTCATGCGTTCTCATCTCTATGCTTCTGTCGGAGTGCTCAAGATTGGTAATGATATTCTCTTCAATGAGGAGCACGTAAAGGTGGATCGCATCACCGGACATGGTGGTCTCTTCAAAACAAAGGGAGTAGGCCAGCGCGTTCTTGCCGCTGCCATCAATTCACCAATCTCTGTAATGGAAACCGCAGGTGAGGGTGGAGCATGGGGTATAGCTCTCCTTGCTTCTTATCGCGTTAATAATAGTAGTAATGAAACACTTGCAGATTTCATCGAAACTCATGTCTTTGCAGGCAATACTGGCGTTGAGATTGCTCCTACTGCTGAGGATGTAGCAGGTTTTAATATATATATCGAAAACTACAAGCGTGGTCTTGCTATCGAAAAGGCGGCTGTAGAAAATAAAAACTAAACAGTCTTTTTGTAGCAAATGAAGAAAATACTCACAACAATAGCAATCGCCTCAATAACACTTGTGGCTACGGCACAAAATACATCGCTGACCATTCATGCAGACAAAGGTTCGCAGATAATTCATAAAGAGATTTATGGACAGTTTGCTGAGCATCTCGGTTCCTGCATCTATGGCGGTCTTTGGGTAGGTGAAAACTCTAATATCCCTAATATCAAGGGTTATCGTAAGGACGTTTTCGATGCGTTGAAGGCTCTTCAGATTCCTGTTCTTCGCTGGCCTGGCGGATGTTTTGCTGACGAATATCACTGGATGGACGGCATCGGACCTAAGGAACAGCGCCCTAAGATGCAGAATAATAATTGGGGCGGAACTATTGAGGACAATTCTTTTGGTACTCATGAGTTCCTTGATCTCTGCGAGATGCTCGGTTGTGAACCTTACATCAGTGGTAATGTGGGTAGTGGAACTGTAGAAGAACTCGCTAAATGGGTGGAGTATATGACCTCAGATGGAGAGACTCCGATGGCTAAACTGCGTCGCCAGAACGGACGTGAGAAGTCTTGGAATGTAAAGTTCCTTGGTGTAGGTAACGAGAGTTGGGGTTGTGGAGGTTCAATGCGCCCAGAGTATTACGCTGACCTCTATCGCAGATATTCCACATATTGCCGTAATTACGATGGACATAATCTTTATAAGATTGCATCCGGAGCAAGCGATTACGATTATAATTGGACTAAGGTGCTGATGAACAACGTCGGACATAGAATGAATGGTCTTTCTCTCCACTACTATACTGTAACAGGTTGGAGTGGAAGTAAGGGTTCAGCACTCAAGTTTAATAATGATGATTACTACTGGACAATGGGCAAATGCCTTGAGATTGAGGACGTAATCAATAAGCATTGTGCCATCATGGACAAGAAAGATCCTAAGAAGCAGATAGGACTTCTCGTTGATGAATGGGGTACTTGGTGGGATGAAGAGCCTGGCACTATTGCTGGACACCTATACCAGCAGAACTCTATGCGTGATGCTTTCGTAGCTGCTCTCTCGCTCAATGTGTTCCATCGTCATACAGATCGCATACGTATGGCTAACATTGCGCAGGTAGTCAATGTGCTCCAGTCTATGATTCTTACTGACACTAAGGGCACTGGTCACATGGTATTGACTCCTACTTACCATGTATTCAATATGTACAAGGATTTTCAGGAGGCTACTTACTTGCCTATGGATGTAAAGACAGATTCAATGGACGTGCGCGATAATCGTCGCATTCCTTTGCTTTCATCCAGTGCTGCACGCAAGGCTGACGGCACTATCGTCGTCTCTCTTGCTAACGTAAGCCTCGATAAGGAGCAGAAAGTGGAGCTTTCTCTCGAAGGTATTGCTTCTAAGCCAAAGAGCGTTAGCGGTCAAATACTTTCATGTAAGGCAATAACAGACTATAATGACTTCGAGCATCCAGACTGTGTTGTGCCAGTTGAGTTTAAGGGAGCTAAGCTTTCTAAGCAGACTGTCACTGTCAAGGTGCCTGCGAAATCCATTGCGGTAATTAGAATTAAATAACAGAATATCAATCAAGTAGGTGTTCAAAATTATTACGAAATAGTTTTGAATACCTACTTATCAATTTTATCTAAAAATAAAACACATCTTATGAACGACAACAAAGTAATGTTGCATGCAGCGGATAATATTCGTATCCTCGCTGCATCTGCAGTAGAAAAGGCTAAATCCGGTCACCCAGGTGGTGCGATGGGCGGTGCCGATTTTATCAATGTACTCTATGCTGAGTACTTGAAGTATGATCCAAAGAACCCCACATGGGCTGGTCGTGACCGCTTCTTCCTTGACCCAGGTCACATGGCTCCTATGCTTTACTCACAGCTTTGCCTTACTGGTAAGTTTACTTTGGATGAGTTGCAGCAGTTGCGTCAGTGGGGTTCTCCTACCACAGGACACCCTGAGTTTGAGATTGAACGTGGCATAGAGAATACATCTGGTCCTCTCGGACAGGGTCATGTCTTCGCTATTGGTGCTGCTATTGCTGCTAAGTTCCTTGCTCAGCATACAGGTAACCCTACTTTCGCAAAGGAGACTATCTACGCATATATCTCTGATGGTGGCATTCAGGAAGAGATTTCACAGGGTGGCGCTCGTATCGCAGCTACTCTCGGACTTGATAATCTCATCATGTTCTATGACTCTAATGATATTCAGCTTTCTACTGAGACTAAGGAAGTTATGAATGAGGACACTGCTGCAAAGTATCGTGCACTCGGTTGGGAGGTTATAGAAATCTGCGGTAATGACGTTGATCAGATTCGTCAGGCTCTTGATGCTGCCAAGAATGTGGAAGGAAAGCCTACTCTTATCATCGGTAAGTGTATCATGGGTAAGGGCGCTCTCAAGGCTGATGGCACTTCTTATGAAGCAAACTGCAAGACTCACGGTGCTCCTCTCGGTGGTGATGCTTATGTAAATACTATCAAGAATCTTGGTGGTGATCCTGAGAATCCATTCGTAATCTTTGATGATGTCAAGGAGATGTATGCATCTCGTGCTAAGGAACTTGAGGCTATTTGTGCTGAGCGTTATGCTGAAGAGAAGGTTTGGGCTGACGCAAACCCAGAAAAGGCTGCAGCACTTGCTGATTGGTTCAGCGGTAAAGCCCCAGTAATCGACTGGTCAAAGGTTCAGCAGAAGGCTAATGACGCTACTCGTTCTGCTTCTGCAGCTTGTCTTGGAGCTCTCGCAGAGCAGGTTCCAAATATGATATGTGCATCTGCTGACCTCTCTAACTCTGACAAAACAGACGGTTTCCTCAAGAAGACACACGCTCTTACTAAGGATGATTTCTCTGGTGCTTTCTTCCAGGCTGGTGTTGCAGAGTTGACAATGGCGTGCTGTTGCATAGGTATGTCTCTCCACGGAGGCGTTATTCCTGCTTGTGGCACATTCTTTGTATTCTCTGATTACATGAAGCCTGCAGTTCGTATGGCAGCTCTTATGCAACTTCCAGTGAAGTTTATCTGGACTCATGACGCATTCCGTGTAGGTGAGGATGGACCTACTCACGAGCCAGTAGAGCAGGAAGCTCAGATTCGCTTGATGGAGAAACTCCACAATCATGTAGGCAAACCATCTGTTCTCGTGCTTCGTCCTGCTGATGCTAAGGAGACTACAGAGGCTTGGAAGCTCGCTATGGAGAATATGGCTACACCAACTGCGCTCATCTTCTCACGCCAGAATATCAATGACCTTCCAGAAGGAAATGACTATTCACAGGCATCTAAGGGTGCATATATCGTAGCAGGTTCTGATGAAAACCCTGATGTGGTTTGTGTTGCTTCAGGTTCTGAGGTTTCAACTCTTGTTAGTGGTGCAGAACTTCTTCGTAAGGATGGCGTTAAGGTACGCATAGTAAGCGTTCCTTCAGAGGGACTGTTCCGTCAGCAACCTGTAGAATATCAGCAGAGCATTATCCCTGTTGGCGCTAAGGTCTTCGGTATGACAGCCGGACTTCCTGTAAATCTTCAGGGATTCCTCATTGGTGCAGATCCTAAGTCTAAGGTATGGGGTCTTGAAAGCTTCGGTTTCTCTGCACCTTATAAGGTGCTTGATGAGAAACTCGGCTACACTGCTGAGAATGTTTACAAGCAGGTGAAGTCCATCCTTTAATAGTTTCTGATTAAGCTATGGCAAAGGAATATGACTATTTCTGTGGCTATTGGCTTATGAAAGAGAATACTTAATTGGTTTATCCCAAATGTTTCGGAATAAGAATTATCATTGATTGCTGACGGATTAGTCTGATAATCTAATGAAATGATTCAGATATTAGTTTGAAGATGTGTCTTCAACACGATGTTTATTCGTTGGCTATAGAATAATCTTTGATGATTCTTATTCCACTAATAATAACAATTAAATCTAATAATCCTATGGAAAAGAGAATTATTGGCGTTGCTACTGACCATGCAGGTTTCCCACTCAAGCAATTTGTATTGCAGTATCTTGAGGAAAAAGGTTATGAGATAAAGGATTTTGGCACATGGAGTGACAAGTCTGTTGACTATCCTGACTTTGCTCATCCGTTGGCTGATGCTATTGAGAATGGCAGTGTGGATTGCGGAATAGCTATGTGCGGTTCTGGTGAAGGTATGGCAATGACTCTCAACAAGCACCATGGTGTGCGTGCTGGTCTATGCTGGAATGTGGAGATAGCTCATCTTGTTCGTCAGCATAATGATGCTAACTGCCTCGTAATGCCAGGTCGTTTCATCACTAATCGCGAGGCTGAGGTGATCATGAACGAGTTCCTCAAGACTCCTTTCGAAGCTGGTCGTCACCTTGTTCGCATTCAGAAAATGTAGTGATTGAGGCATTTCTTGTCGGTGAAAGGTATCCTTTCTGGCTGAGATGCTTTGATAGAAGAATATAAAAACAGAGAACTTATCATTGGTTTATGATAGGCTCTCTGTTTTTTTGTTTGCGATAGGTTTGAGTTTCCTATTTATACCAGCCGGTAACGCGGCTGGCACAGTGGCGAACTGTTGTTAAATACTTCCGGTAACGCGGCTGGCACAGTGGCTATTTTTTGTTTATTTTCTTCTTTATGATGAAGAAAATTATAGCCAGAACGCAGAGTGCAAGGATGAAATACTTGATGTAGTCACCATAGAGATGTATCTGGGCTTCAAGTTCAGACTCAGGCACTACAGAGTGAAGATACCATCCGAGGGCTGCGAGAATGCAGTTCCATGCTCCGGCTCCGATAGTGGTGAAGAGTAGAAAACTCCAGAAATTCATGCGTGCCAAGCCTGCAGGGATGCTAATAAGATGACGAATGCCTGGAATAAGGCGACCTGTAATGGTGGCTACCTTACCGTTGTCATCAAAGTATTTTTCGCTTTTTTCTACTTTTTCCTGATTCAGCAGGCACATCTTTCCCCATTTGCTGTTTGCAAAACTATAGATGATAGGACGTCCGAGATATTTTCCTGCTATGTAATTGATTGTTGCTCCGATGTCAGCGCCAAGTGTGGCAAACAGGATTACGAGCCAAATGTTGAGATTTCCACCTGCTGCATGGTAGGCGGCAGGGGAGACAACGAACTCAGAAGGCACTGGTATTACAGTGCTTTCAAGCATCATTAGGAAGAAGATGGTGGGGTAATTGAGATTGTGGAGTAATGTTGAGATTATTGACATTGTTTGTTTCTTTTGATTGTTTATTCCAGCCGGTTACGCGGCTGGCACGGTGGCGAACTGTTGGTAAATACTTCCGGTGACGCAACTGGTACGGTTTCTGGCTCTTGTTTATTCTGATTCAGAGGACAAGAGGTGCGGGAATGGATTGGATTATGCGTCTTTTGAGTATCTGTTGTCCTTGATTTCGTGAGTTTTGGCATATTCAAGATACTCGGATATAGGCATATTTTCCGGAAAAAGACTGCTGAATATTGACACTGTCTCTGTAGGGTTAAAGGAAATACTCTTTTCCAATGCAGACAGGAAATCATCGTATTTGCCTATGACAAGAGCGGCATACGCCAAACGCTCATATCCGAAGTTGCAATCAATGTCGTTCTTATCCAATATGTTATACGTTTGTGTAAGCATTTCATAGCCAGTCTCCATCAGTCCAGAGTCAACGAGCATACATCCAATAGTGATATACATCTTTGGGTCATGATTTGAGTCTTTCAGCACTTCAGATAAAATTTCGAAAGCAGGAGCAGTCTGACGGTTTTCTAAATATATGCCAGCTTTGAGCAATTTACTTTTCTCTTCGTTCAACCCAGAGAGTAATATTTTGTCAGCATATTGCAGAGCCTCGTCTTTTTTCCCCATAGCAGTGCAAAGATAAGCCGCCTGCTTATAGATTTCGCTCTGTGCAATCTCGGGAATATCATTGAAGTCAGCATCTTCCATCAGTGATATTGCAGTGACAATGTGTTCATATCCTTCTTCGTATCTTTCCATAGTGAAGAGTACGGAGGAAATAAGCAATTCGCCCTGAATGTCATTCGGACATAATTCGAGTAGTTTCTTGAAACATTCCAGTGCCCCTTCGTTGTCTCCAAGAGAAAAAAGGCTGTTGCCTTTCACTATATAAGCTTCCGGAACGTCTGGAGCAATAGCAATGGCATACTCAGCACTTTGTATTGCTTCCTGACTTTGTCCTGTATGGAATTGACATTGAGATAATTGCAACCAAGCTCTTAAAGAATAAGCATCGAGGTCTATATATTTATTCCAAATAGGTTCTGCTTCCTTGTATTTTTCCTGTGCAGTGAGCAGGATAGCCTTGATTTCGAGGTAGTCTCCTATGTCTATTAGTTCAGGATCTTTCACTCTGTTGAGCCATTTTTCCGAAAGCTCCCATTCTCCGTGGTCGCAGAACATCATTGCGATATCGAGAGCATAGTCGCTTCTTGTTACTACATCATCCTCCTCATCTTCTTCATCGTATATACTGAGGGATGTAGTTTCTCCATCGAAATCCTCTTCTGGCAAAGTCTCATAATGCTTTTCGAGATAATTGTCAGCCTCTTTCACTTTCTCTCTGCACACCATTATTTCTGCACGCAGATAAACTACATCGGTCATTTCATCACCAGTAATAAGGTCGGAATAATATTCAGCCTTATCCACGTCACCCATTATGACAGCGCGTCTTGCTTTGAAAACCAGAGCTTTAGTATTGTCTGGAAAGATTCTCAGCATATAGTCTGTCACCTTTTCAGCCTCGTCAGCGTTGCCTTTTACGTGGTAGTATTCAGCAATGTCAAGGAGATCGTCTTCGTCGATGAAAATATCTTCACCATTCAAAGAAGCCTGCTGGTATTTTGCCAGCAGGTCTTTGAATTCTTTGCTTCGTATGTATTTCTGAAATTCTGCAGGAATCATTAGTTCTTCTTCCAAGTATCTTTAAGACCAACGGTCTTGTTGAATACGAGGTGTTCAGGAGTAGAGTCGGTATCTACGTTGTAATAGCCGATACGCTGGAACTGAAGATAGTCGAGCGGTTTGGCATTTACGAGCCAAGACTCTACGTAAGCCTTCTTCACCTCAAGAGAATTAGGATTGATAAACTTGCGCATATCCTCGATGTCGATGCGCTCCTTACCCTGTGATTTAGAGTAAGCAGCCACCTCGTCGCGAGGATTTTCCACCATCCAAAGACGGTCATAATTGCGTACTTCTGCCTCAAGACAGTGCTGAGTGCTAACCCAGTGTATGGTCTTGCCCTTAATCTTCATGTTGGAATTAGCCTCTCCGGTCTTGGTCTCAGGGATATATTCAGCATGAATCTCCACGATATTGCCGTCAGCATCCTTTACGATGCACTCTTCTGGGTTCTCAGAGCACTGTATGATATACGCATTCTTGAGTCTTACCTGCTTGCCAGGACCGAGTCGGAAGAACTTCTTAGGAGCATCCTCCATGAAGTCATCGCGCTCAATCCAGAGTTCGCGTGAGAATGTAATCTCGTGAGTAGCGCTATTTTCATCTTCAGGGTTATTGATGGCAGTAAGCTGCTCGGTCTTGCCTTCTGGATAATTAGTGATAACCAGTTTGATAGGGTCAAGCACAGCACTTACACGAGTAGCGCGAGAGTTGAGGTCTTCACGCACAGCGCTCTCCATGAGAGCCATCTCGTTGAGCGCATCGAAAGTGGTATAACCGATTTTGTTGATGAAATTCACGATACCTTCAGGACTGTATCCACGTCTGCGGAATCCAGAGATAGTAGGCATACGAGGGTCATCCCAACCAGCAGTGACACCTTCCTTTACGAGCATGAGCAAGTTGCGCTTAGAGAGAAGGATATGAGTGAGGTTGAGCTTGTTGAATTCAGTCTGTCTTGGGCGGTTGTCATCGAGAGGCTTATCGTCGCCAGCTACTTCCTTAGCCCAATCTACGAAGAGGTCATAGAGCGGACGATGACTGACAAATTCGAGTGTACAGAGTGAGTGTGTGACACCTTCCCAATAGTCGCACTGACCGTGAGTATAGTCATACATAGGGTAAGCGTTCCACTTATTGCCAGTACGCCAGTGAGGCATATTGAGCACACGATACATGATAGGATCGCGGAAGTGCATATTATCGCTTGCCATATCTATCTTAGCTCGAAGCACCATCTTGCCAGGCTCCATATTTCCAGAGTTCATCTCTTCGAAGAGGCGCAAGCTTTCCTCTACAGGACGGTCGCGATAAGGAGAGTTCTGTCCAGGCTGTGTAGGCGTACCTTTCTGTGCGGCAATCTGCTCAGCGGTCTGTTCGTCCACGTAAGCTTTGCCACGCTTGATGAGTTCCACAGCGAGATCCCACAATTTCTGGAAGTAGTCGGAAGCATATAAGATGTTTCCCCATTTAAATCCGAGCCATTCGATGTCGCGCTTGATGGCTTCTACGTATTCAGTATCTTCCTTTTGTGGGTTGGGGTCGTCCATTCTGAGGTTACATACTCCGCCATATTTCTGAGCGATACCGAAATCGATAGCGATAGCCTTAGCGTGTCCGATATGCAGGTATCCGTTAGGTTCTGGTGGGAAACGAGTCTGTATTCTTCCTCCGTTTTTGCCTTCAGCGAGGTCTTTTTCCACTTTTGCCTCTATGAAATTGAGACTTTTCTTCTCTTCAGTGATGTTATTGTTTTCTGATGCCATAATCTATTATTGTATATGTATGATAAAAAAGGGTATATAATTCCCCACATTAAGTAGGTAATCAGAATTATTTTTATAATAGCTATGCTCTATTGTGATGCAGCTACGTTCTGTAGAAGAAGGAATGATGCGGGCATCATGACTGATGAAACAGGACGTAGATGCGCACAAGAGAGTATAGATATTATAATAATGAAAAACAAATATTATTATCTACTCATTAAAAATAATTTTGATTACCTACTTATAAGATGCAAAATTAAAGTTTTTTTCTGAGAAAATAAAATTTTTTTCAGAAGAATTCCCATTAAACCGATTATTTTTATTACTTTTGCATCGCTAAATACTATAGGCACTTACAGAATACAAAATTTTATTCACAAAAACATGGACGATTATCATTCGACTGATACTGAGAAAATGTAGGCGTGAGAAAAAGTCATTATGGCTGATTCTCATACCTTAATATATTAGTATGCAGCCTTTCTAAAAGAGAATCAGCGACAATGAAGACGTATTGGAACACCAATAAAGGCATCCACATGCTGAATGAGTGGGAGCCAAATTGTTGGACACAGATTACGTGTCCGACAGATGAGGAATGCCTTAACTTACAGGAAGAATTCCACATCCCTGACTATTTCTTCTCCGACATCGCCGATGCCGACGAGAGAGCGCGTTATGAGTACGACGACGGATGGATGCTTGTCATCCTGCGTATCCCTTATGTCAAGGAAATACGTTCCCGCACGCCATATACCACTGTGCCTCTCGGTATCATCCACAAGCGTGAGGTCACTATCACAGTATGCTATTTTGAGACAAATATGATGATAGATTTCGTCAGTTTCCAGCAGCGTAGGGGAGAAGGTTTCGTCGATCATGTGGATATGATATTTCGTATGTTCCTCTCCAGTTCGATATGGTATCTGAAACGTCTCAAGCAAATCAATACCCTTATAGACAAAGCAAAGCGTGATATGGATCATGACGTGAACAATGAGAGCCTTATCGGACTTTCACGTCTGCAGGACTCCTTGACCTATTTCATTACGTCAATCCGTGGCAATGAGACGCTTTTGCTGAAACTGAAGTTCAAACTGCAGATTGACGAACTTGATGCTGACCTCATCGAGGACGTAAACATCGAGATGAGCCAGGCGCGAGAGACGGCGCGTATCTATTCGGAAATTCTTGATTCCACGATGGAGACCTATCGAGGCATCATCAATAATAACATGAATACCGTGATGCGAACGCTTACCTCCGTCAGTATCATCCTCATGTTTCCTACGCTCATATCTTCGCTTTTCGGTATGAATCTCATCAATGGCATGGAGACATCCTCCTTCGGATTCCTTATAGCCATTGTCATATCCGTATTCGTCTCCGTCGGTTCGTGGTGGTTCCTGAGGTTTAAGCATTTGATTTAGAAATATTACGACAAATATTACAAACAGGAGAATAGTCACGTCATAAGCATCGAAAAATGCTCAAAATCCACGACTGTTCTCCTGTTTTTCCCATATATCCTACCTAATAACACAAAAAAACAAACATTTCTTTTGCAGTTTCATTTATTTTAGATAAATTTGCATACTATTTTGTGCATTCTTAAAAGAAGAAAAAGCACGCATAAGAATTTGTGAACATCGAATCATTACTCAAAAACAGAAAAATGATGGACTCTCAAGTAGAAGAAAAGCGCATCTATGCCAATAAGCAGGAGGTGCTCGACCGCGTTAAGGAACTCTCAAAGGAAGAAAACCCAAGCAAGCAGGAGATTGACCACCTCAAAGTGGCATTCTACTCATTGCTCAATGCTGAGCGCGAAGCACAGCAGAAAGCCTTCCTCGAAGCTGGAGGTGACCCAATGCAGTATGTTGTGACACCTGACGAGACAGAGCAGGCATTCAAAGCCGAAATGGCTCTCATTCGTGAAAAACGCCAGCAAGCTTTCCTCGCACAAGAGGAAGAGAAGCAGAAAAACCTCAAGCGCAAACTCGAGATCATTGAGCGCATCAAGACGCTCGCCACATCCCCAGAAGAGGCTAATAACGCCTATCAGGAAGTCAAAAACCTCCAGCAGGAATGGAAGGAGATTAAGGCTGTTCCGGCAGAAAACGCTACTGATCTCTGGAAAAACTACCAACTCGTCACTGAGCAATTCTATGATCTGCTCAAACTCAATATTGAGGCACGAGAGTATGATTTCAAGAAAAACCTTGAGATGAAGACCGCTATCTGCGAAATTGCAGAGAAACTCGCAGAGGAAGATGATGTCATCAGCGCATTCCATCAGTTGCAGGAACTCCATAATCAGTATCGCGAAATCGGTCCTGTGGAGAAAGAGAAGCGTGAGGAGATATGGACCAGATTCAAGCAGGCAAGCACTGTCATCAATCGTAAGCACGCTGCACACTTCGAAGCCATCCACGCTCAGGAGGAAGACAATCTCAAGAAGAAGGAAGCCATCTGCGAAAAGGTGGAGGCTATCACCGCTGAAGCACCTAAGACAGCTGCTGAATGGGAGGAGAAGTCAAAGCAGATTATCGACCTTCAGGCTGAATGGAAGACCATCGGTTTTGCTCCACAGAAGATGAATGTGAAGATATTCGAGCGTTTCCGCAATTCATGCGATGTATTCTTCAATGCAAAGAAAGCATTCTTCAAGGAAGTAAAGGATCGTTATAACGAAAATATCGAGAAGAAGCAGGCACTCGTAGCTGAAGCACAGTCACTCGCTGACTCTACGGATTGGAAGGCTACAAGCGACAAACTTATCCAGTTGCAGAAGGACTGGAAGAAGATAGGTATGGTGCCACGCAAGCTCGGTGACCAGCTTTGGAATGATTTCCTCGGTGCATGCAATAAGTTCTTCGAGGCACGCAATGCAGCAGGAGAAGGTCAGCGTCATGAAGAGAATGATAACTTGGAGAAGAAGCGCGGCATCGTAGCTCAGCTCAAGGAGCTCGCAGAGGCTGAAGTAGAAGGATTGCAGCAGAAGATGCAGCAGTTGATTGGCGAATATAATGCCGTTGGTCATGTGCCATACCGTGAGAAGGACGCTCTCTTCCGCGAGTATCATGACGTGCTCGATGTGCTCTACAAGAAGCTTCATAGCAGCAATGCCCGCCGTCGCCTTGACAAGTTCAAGAGTGGACTTCGTGACGTAGTTCAGCGTGGAGAGAATGCAGTCAGCGATGAGCGTTCACGCCTCACCCGTCGCTACGACCAGTTGAAGCAGGAGTTGCAGACTTATGAGAACAATCTCACCTTCCTCTCTGCTACAAGTAAGAAGGGTAATTCCCTCATCGATGAGATGAACCGCAAGATGGAGCGTCTCCGTGACGACCTCGACCTTGTACGTCAGAAGATTAAGGCTATTGATGCAGAGGAGAAGTAAACTGTCATATGGTTTTGTTGTTTTGTGGTTTAGTTGTTTTGTGGTTTAGTTGTTAGTATTGGCAATCGACAAAACAACAAAACAACAAAACAACAAAACAACAAATCAACATTTTTATCTATTGATATTTTTTGTCTGCGTCCAGATATAATAGTCTCATGAAAGCGCAGAACCGGCAGAGGAAAAATAGAACAAAAATCCAATCTCTATGGTATGATTTTGCAATATCTAAGCTTTCGCGTTGCAATATCATAGTTATTGCATCGTAAAAGCATAGTTATTACCATGTAATATCATAGTTATTGCATCGTAAAAGCTATGCTTTTGCAAGACGTTGATATACAGTGAGTTGCGCAGTGTCATGTAAATCCCCTGCTACATTGTGGAAAAATCGAACAACTTTCTCTGTTGTAACATAAACTTTTCCTCATGTAATATTTTCGTATATTTTCCTCTTTATGTTACATTTGTGTAAGAAATAGGAATATTATATAAATATAAATAATCGGGAAAAGTGTAATTTTGCGAATAAAAAGCAAGTAATCTAACAATCACTTGATAACTTAAAATTTAATTATTAACAAAAATTTAATTATTAACAAATGATAATCTGACGAAACTCTATAACTGACGAGAAAAAGCCAATTTGTTATCCGATGACAAAGAGCAATAGTCCGAAAAATTAAAATCACAAAAATATGAATTTACATTCTTTCAGTAACAGAGGAAGCGACGTCTGTAGGTCGCTCTTCCTTAGAACATTTATGGTGATGATGTTTTTCATCACCGGTAGTAACGGCATCTATGCCGGAGAAGATTTGAAAGCCACGATAGGGACACCTGCAGGTAATGGCTATTGGGATGGCACTAAGAACGAGTATTCTTGGAAAGAGAGAACCAACAACCTCATGCCTATCTTCACAGGTCTTAAAGGAAAACTGAATACTGCCTATGTAGCATTGAAATTTACCACCAAGAATTATGTAAAGGACCAGCCCTATAGAGTTTGCTTTATGGAAGACGGCAAAACGACGCCGACAGCTGAAATATCTTTCTATAGTGATGGAGTGAAGGATCTTGCTTTTGCAAAACGTGATGAACTGAAAAACAAAGATTTGTCGCAAGTGGATAAAATTCTGTTTGGCGGATTTTCTACGAGTGGATCTATAACCCTTGACCCTAATTCCATCGTCTTGGTAGGTCAGCTACAGAACAATACTCAAAGATATGACTTCTCCAAATTTGAGGAAATAACAAATTCTGGCAATAATGTGCAGTCTGCAGCTTATGATGCCACAGAAAAAGTTCTTAAGGTAGTGACTAAGGGGCCAAACAACAATTATTTCCCTCTTTACAAAGATTTGAATGGCACAAAGCGCACTGGAGTGCGTCTGACCGCAAAGGGAGTGAAATTCAGAATAATTGCAAAGACTTCCGACAATGAAAATAACACCTTTAAAGTCAATGTTCCAGAAAGCAATGCCTATGTTACCAGCCATTACAAATGGGAAGATTTTGTGAATCAGAATACTGGAGCAAAGATGACCGAAGCCGATGTGGCAAAGATAACGGAGATTGGACTTGCAGGCGATAACGGTGAAAATGAGAAAGATAAGGTGTTCTATGTCCAGGAGTTTTGGCTCGATGATATTGCCGATTATGATCAGACCATCCCATGTTACGGTGATGAAGGTGGACAATGGGACGGGGGAAAAAACTCTTTCGTCTATACCACAGCTGGAGCGACTGCCGTGTTTGAAGAAAGTACTACCCGTGATGCCAACCATAACATCATTCTGAACCCAAATAAGAAAGTCACACTGTCCTCAGATGTCAACAAGTTTACTGAGGTTTGCCTCGTATTCGGAGCAACGACACCCGAAACCAAAACAACGTATAATCTCACAGTTGCAGGTAAGCAATACACGGGAACAAGTACTGCAGTAATTTGCCCAGTTAACAGTTCCGAATTGACAATCCAGAATAATTCATCATCAGCTATCTATTTGTCAAAGATTATCTATTCCTCAGAGAAAGCAGGAATAAATGAGGAACGCACTATAACTGTCGATGGAAAAACTCGTAAATACTGGCTCTATGTACCTGCTTCTGTGGCAGGAAAATCGGATGTGCCTGTAATATTCTCTCTGCATGGAAGACAAGACAAGGGTGCTGACCCAGATAAAACAGATGCTCCGAAATTCAAAGATATTGCAGATACTAAGGGCGTAATCATTGTTTATCCACAAGGACGTAATGGAAATGACCAAGGTTATCCTAACAGAACAGAGAACGGAAAAGAAGTTGCATGGAACTCTGGATATGCAGGAAATAATTACGGTTGGGAGGCAACAGGTCAGGAAAATGCCGACACGAAGTTCATACAGGCTCTCGTAGATGAACTAAAGAAGAACAAATTCTATAACAACACAACTGTTGACCCCACGCGTTTCTACCTCTGTGGATTCTCCATGGGAGGCATGATGACGTATGCCTGCGCTAAGGTGCTTAATGGCACGTTCGCTGCTTACGGCTCTTGTGGCGGTTTCCCTCTTAATGAGTTCCACCTCAATCTTGCTACCAAGCAGCCTGTGCCCTTCATGCACCTTCATGGCGATGCTGACAATGTTGTTGAAATCAAGCATCTCCATACTATCATTGAGAATCTCTTGTTCCGTAACGGATGTAGTCTTGCTGATCACAAAACAACTAATGACTGGAAATCAGATACATATAACGGAAATACATATAACTACAAGAGATATGATTTTACAGGAGTTAATGATGTTCCTGTCACTACAGTGACATTCGAAGGTCTCTGGCATGGTGTGCATGCAAGTGCTCCAAAGTATCTTTGGGATTTCTTTAGTAATACTTCAGACACGTATAAGCCTACTACTACTACTATGAAGTGGCAGTGGGACATGACGACTATCAATAGTAATCTGTCTGAAAGTAACGGCTATCCTTACGGATGGAAGCGTGTCACCAACGCTAAACCTACTTATCTGACATACGGTGATAATAGGAATACTGGCAATACTGGCAACCACAACGTCTATAACTCAATACAGTTGGAGAAAGGTACTTACAAGCTCCATGCTAAGGCAAATGTGCTTCAAAGTGACAATACAGGTATCACTGTCGGTATATATAAGGTAGGAGCAGAAGAAAACTCCGGCACTTGTATAATCCGTCGTAAGGTGGTGAACAACTCCGGTGCTGCTTCTAACAACCTCTCTATCCTCTATCCTTTCGTTATCACCGAAGATGGTGAGTATTATGTCAAGGTGGAGCGTGGTGATAGCCAAAACACCTGTACAGCTCTCGCTATACATACTTCTGATTACGCTCCTGATGATGAGGATGATAGTGAGAACGTAACGACGTTAGATAAAGATTGGCAGACTGACCGTCTTATTGTCAAGATTGATTTTGAGGATGTGAAGAAACAAGACGGTACGACTGAAAAAATTATTGATCTCATTAAAGAGGAGTCTTGCGCAATTCGCACAGGAGGTGCAAAGGACAAAAATGGTGATTACAGTTACGTATTATTCACTGGTGAAGCTCCCAAATATCCTGATTCTTCCGCATCTGATGATTCTCCCAAATATGATGTTTATAATCTCTACTGCCGCCACGATGGAGATATTGACAAGAATACATGGGTAATATCCGATGTGATACACAACGATGCGATATTCGGTAATTATTTTCAGAATATCCCCAAAGCTCAGTTCTTCGACCGTTCTGCTGGACAAAACTATATGCGAGCAGTGCTCCCCAAAAATGCTCTCTCTCCGATTAAAGAATCTGGTGCTGCAACGATAGGCTTCTGGGTGAACGGCAGGGTGGCTGTAGATGCCGGACTGTCTTACAACGATGCTTCTATGCTATATCTCTCTGGTGCGTATCATTCTAATCAGTATGGTACTACTGGCGGTACCGGTAAATACGAAAAAGAGTATCAAAGTATGTTCAATATCCGATGCAATGGTAATACAAACGGCTTCTTGAAATTCTTTGATGAAAAAGGTGACAGCACACAGATGCGTTATTTTGCCGACACTATGTTTGGCGACCTCTGTGACAACGACATCAACAATATCGGGAAATATTATAAGAAAAACCTTTATCTGGACCGCAACTGGCATTATATCACAATGGTGATGTACAACGAGCTGCGCAACGTGGATATGTATGTAGATGGCGAGCTGACTCAGAGCCGCCAGAACATCGTAGGCAGCGATCAACACGTTAAAGCTGGTCTCGATTCTATAAACCACATCATCATCGGTGGTCTGAACGCTACATATACCAATTTCACCTATGACCCTGCATTCGCTTTTGATGACATCGTAATCTACAGTCGTGCGCTGAGTGCCCAGGAGATACAGGAGATCATAAAGGAAAAGAACTACAGCCCTAACTCATGGGACTTCGAAAAGAATATCGCCAACACGGCATTGCTTAACAAAGATAAACTCAAGGAACCTTATTGGATAAAAGAAGGTAACGATGTATATACCCTTAACAAGAAACTGGATACTCCTGCTGAACTGACATACGACGGCAATAGGGTCATCCCTGCTTTCCGTGGACTGAAGTTCGAGACAACAGTTGAAAAACAGATCAAGATTGACATGACTAAGAAGAGCTTGATAGTAGATAATGGGATGGTAAATATGACTATCTCTAATGCACCTGCGGGCCAGTATTTACGCTATGAGTATGATAATAGACACAGCGGTTGGCTTGATGTGTGGAATAATCAGGATTTCAAAGGAGATATTTGGCCATCCGATACCACCAAAATCGGCATATCGAAAGTTTCAGGAGAAACCGGACGACAGATATGTAAGTGTAATGTACATGGAGCCATCTACTTCAAGTCTATCGGCAGTACGGATAAGATCTATACTGATTTGTGTTTTGGCAGTATTAAGGATTCTACAGTCTATGGAAAAAAAAGACAAGTATTTAAGCCAACGCCGAAAGTAACAGTGAATACTAAGGATTTTTCTTTTACAGAACCGGAACTTCATCTTATATTTAATGGTTTAGATGGCGATCCCGCATATAATAAATATAATAGTCAAGTTTTAGCTAATTATAAAGGCAAGATAAAATTCTGGAGTTCGGCTCCCCACGTAGCATATATTAAATCAATAAAAGGTGATAACCAGCCAGAAGTAAAGGTCACTGGCGTTCCTGGTTCAGCATACATTTACGCTGAGTTGGAAAACAACAACCAGTATGACTGCAACACTGATGATGCAGACCTCTATGCGTCTTCAAATCGCATTATTGCACGTTATGAGATTCATGTGCCGAATGAGGTTCAAAATTATTCTGTCAAGATTAGTAATGATACTGATTATCCTGGCGATAATTATATATTCAACGTAGGTAATAAGCTCAAGACAAAAGACGACGCAAAAGCAGTGACTCTCACCCTCGGAGGATGGAATTATAATGGTAATTCATATTTCGGAAGTACAGATGGCTATACCAAGAAAGAAACATGGAAAGGTATGCCGCTGAATAAGGATGTAAATGATCCTAATGGTTATACGTCCACATATAAAACATCAGGAAACTATACCGATGATAATACCTACTCAGGATTGGGTTCCTACACTGGCGGCACTCATGCGGCAAAGAGCGAACAGCTGGATGGTGCTGATAACAAGGGCTTGTTCTATACAGAATCTGTGAAAAACAACAGCACAGCGTGGACACTCCCTTGCCGTGGTTCATACGCTAAGGTAGAGCCTACCGAGGCTGGTATCATAAGCGTATATGTCCTACAGGAGGGATGTATGGAGCGTAATATGACCGGAAAGGATTCTACATATTTCGACTCTTATGAAATCGCCAAATACGAGCCATACGACATCAACATCAAGAAAGTATATGTTGCTGACGAGGCAGGAAACATAATAGATAAAGTTATCACCGATACCAAGTCGAAGATTGTCTCACAGGTATGGAAAGATGACGGACGTGCACGCGCTGAATATTCTTTCTATGTGTCAAGCACAGCATATAGTCTGTTACTCCATAACCAATTCCTGAATAATATTGTAAAGCCTGGAGGATCAGATGATGCCGTCTTGCTACTCAATAAATGGAACAACCCAGGCATGACGCAGAACATAATAAAGTTCGGTAAGGGATATGGTATCTTAGATAAAGGTATCGTGCGCTATACATTCAACGTCCTCCCGGGCAAGACCTACTACATCTTCTCCAACGACGCGAAGATGGGTATCGCCGGCTTTAACTTCACAAAGAATAAGCAGTTGAATTTCAAGTATGATGATAAAATCAATGCTTATACAATCAATGAGTCCAGTCCGTTGGCAGGTGATTTGACACGAACAGAACTTGATACGCTCAATGATGATAATGATTATGTCGCTCCTACTGCGATAAATGCTAAAGTCACACTAAATCGTACATTCTATAAGAATCGTTGGAATGCCATCTGTCTGCCATATTCCATCAATAGGAGACAGATAGAGGAGGTCTTCGGCGACGGAACCATGGTGGTGCTGATGAAAAACATCGACACTTCCAACAAGAAAGTGATGTTTATCGAGCATGCCAATCAGGACATCATCGCCGGTTATCCTTACCTCATCTTCCCAACTACTAAAGCTGACACAGAAAAGACAGACCATTCTGAAATCAATGGAATCACGACTCGTGCCACATTCGGTGAGGCTGATAGTCCGCTCTTTAGTGTAGGAACTGATGGCATAACCTATACCCCCGGTAATATGCAGCAGAATGCCCTTGTGTTCAAAGGAACATTCTCTAAGGAAGATTTGCCAGTAGGCTCCTATGTGATAACAAAGTCGGGCTCTCTCGCCAATGTTCCACAAACTGGACTCAAGATAAATCCTTATCGAGCATATATCTATTTCAACAAGATCGATCCTGGAGCCAAGGCTATCAAGCTCGCTTCGATGGGATTTGCTGGCTTTGATGACATGGAGGGCGAAACCACTTCGATAGAGGATCTGCTCTTCAATGATGGAATAATGACGCGACCAGCGGATGTCTTTACTGTCAATGGACAGAAAGTACGCTCAAAAGCTGAGAATCTTTACGGGCTTCCTAAGGGAGTGTATATCGTGAATGGTAAGAAATATGTAAACAAATGATTTCTAAAGTTATGAAAAGAAAATATATAACTCCGGTAGTGTATTTCTTCAAATTTGAAGAGGAATCAGAATTGCTCACAAATACTATCAACGATGCAGATAGTAGACCTGCCGCTTCTGATCTTGATCAAAATGTCATGTCAGGTACGACAGACCTTGGTGTATCAAATTCGGGAAATCTAAATCAGAACGATATTGGTGCAAAAGACCATGATTGGTTCTTTGATGACAATGCTTTCTCTGACTTCTGATAGGATTCAGACTTGAATGAAAACAGAAAACCTGTCTTGCATCTCAGTACATTCGTAGCGCGAAAGAGGCACGCTGCGGATGGTCTGAGTGGCAAGACAGGTTTTTTCTACCATACAGTTCGAAAAACAGTTTTGTTGTATAGTTGTTTAGTTGTCTGGTTGTTTAGTTGTCTGGTTGTTTAGTTGTCTGGTTGTTT
>OLFV01000906.1_pt1 | contig 31737 bp, 29 predicted proteins | sample 1605551 | NCBI WGS metagenome assembly OLFV01 (sample SAMEA3888922, study PRJEB22519) | human gut metagenome | biome: human gut; feature: human-associated habitat; material: faeces | place: Denmark | collected 2011 | reverse complement strand
CTGGCCTCATAAAAAATATTTTTGCTTTTTTGTGCATTTACTCTTGACAAATGGCGTCAAGAATCATAAAAACACCCGGAAAACGCGGAAAAATTTTACGTTTTTCTTTTCTTTTTTCGAAAAATATGTTACAATCCACAAAAATGACAGCCATATCTGCACAGGGGGGACCTTTTTGGAAGATCAACAGCAAAAGAAGTATCAACTGATGACGGAAACACCGGTGAGCCGGCTGATCCCACGCATGGCGCTGCCCTGCGTGGTCAGTATGCTGGTGACTGCCTTTTACAACATGGCGGACACGTTTTTTGTAGGGATGCTGAAGAGCAATGCCGCCACCGGCGCGGTGGGCGTGGTATTTTCCCTGATGGCCATTATTCAGGCCATCGGCTTTTTCTTCGGTCAGGGCAGCGGTAATTTTATCTCCAGGGAGATCGGCCACAAAAACTATCAGGAGGCGTCGGAAATGGCCTCCACCGGCTTTTTCAGCGCGTTGGCTACCGGTGTATTGATCTGCGTGCTGGGACTGCTGTTTCTGGAACCTCTGGCCTACCTGCTTGGCTCCACGGACACCATTCTGCCCTATACCAAAGCGTACCTCAGCGTGATCCTGCTGGGCGCGCCGTGGATGACCTCATCGCTGGTGCTGAATAACCAGCTTCGTTTTCAGGGCAGCGCCGCTTATGCCATGGTGGGTATCACCAGCGGCGCGGTACTGAACATCGGTCTGGACCCTCTGCTGATCTTTGTGCTGGATCTGGGGATCGCCGGCGCTGCTTGGGCTACCATCATCAGCCAGTTTGTCAGCTTTTGCCTGTTGTTAGTTGGCTGCACCAAGGGCGGCAATCTCAAGCTCCATCTTTCTCATGTGAAACTGAAACCCTATTATTATCTGTGGATCTTCAAGGGTGGTCTGCCGTCTCTGGCCCGGCAGGGACTTGCCAGCGTGGCTACCATCTGCCTCAATCAGGCGGCCCGGACCTATGGAGACGCGGCCATCGCCGCTATGGGCGTGGTGCAGCGGATCATGATGTTCGGCGGCTCTGCCATGATCGGCTTCGGCCAGGGCTTTCAGCCGGTGTGCGGCTTCAACTACGGCGCCGGCCTGTACCATCGGGTGAAGGAGGGCTTCTGGTTCAGCGTCAAGGTGACGTTTGTGCTGCTGCTGGCTGTCAGCGCGGCGGGCTTTGCCTGGGCACCGCAGCTTGTATCCATCTTCCGGGACGATCCGGAGGTCATCGCCATCGGTACGGCGGCTCTGCGGTACCAGTGCGCGACCTTCTGCCTGCAAAGCTGGGTGGTCATGGGCAATATGTGTCAGCAGACCATGGGCCTGACGGTGCCGGCCACCTTTATGGCAGTGGCCCGGCAGGGGCTGTTCTTTATCCCCACCGTGTGGATCCTGGCCCTGACGCTGGGCCTGCCCGGTATCCAGATGGCTCAGATGGTGGCGGACCTGCTGACCTTTCTCTGCTCCGTTCCCATTCAGACCTGGGTGCTGAAAAAATTGTCGCAGCCGCAAAAATAAACTGTAATCGAAACTTTTGGGATCGGATACCGCTGTACGTAAGCTGTACAGCGGTATTTTTCTATGGGGAGAGGCCCTCGCAGCTGTTCTGCGGCATCAAGACCGCGCAGCGGCAGAAAGCAATTGACTTTTCCAAAAAACCGATTTATAATCGGCATATACCGAAAACGAAGGGGGCGTATGAATGCCGAGACCACCGCGGTGCCGAAGGATCTGCGGCAAACCGCAGATCGATACCTTCTGCCCGAACGGGGGCGGAGGCGGAACGCCGATCCTGCTGACGCTGGACGAATATGAGGTCATCCGGCTGGTGGATCTGGAACAGCGTACCCATGAGCAGTGTGCTGCCCAGATGGACATTTCTCGCTCCACCGTACAGGAGATCTACGAAAGCGCCCGGCAGAAGATCGCGGCGTGTCTTGTCCACGGAAAGCCGCTGCGCATCACCGGCGGGAATTACCGCATCTGCGGCGGGGAGGAGCATCCGCACTGCGGCCGCAGCTGCCGGATGCGGACATTCAACGAAACCGATCACAAACAAAAAGGAGAACCTGATATGAAAATCGCAGTTACCTATGAAAACGGTCAGATCTTTCAGCACTTCGGCCACACGGAGCAGTTCAAGCTCTATGAAGTGGCGGACGGCAAGATCGTCCGGGAGGAAGTGGTGGACACCAACGGCAGCGGCCACGGCGCACTGGCGGGATTTCTGATGCAGCGGGGCGTGGATACCCTGATCTGCGGCGGTATTGGCGGCGGTGCGCAGATGGCACTGGCGGAGGCCGGCATCAAGCTCTACGGCGGCGTCAGCGGCGAGGCGGACGCAGCGGTGAACGCCCTGCTGGAAAGCGCGCTTGCATACGATCCCAACGTCCGCTGTGATCATCACGACCACGCCCACGGCGAGGGCGGCCACACCTGCGGTGAGCATGGCTGCGGCCATCACGGCTGCCACTGATATGGAGGATCGGCTGGTGCAGCTTCCGTTTTGGTCCTCACTGACCGAGCGGGAGCGGGAAACGGTGCAGCGCAGTGCGGTGACGCGCCGCTATGAAAAGGGGGCGCTCATCCATGACGGCGGCAGCGAATGTCTCGGTCTGGTGCTGGTACTCTCCGGAGAGCTCCGCACCTATCTCCTCTCCGACGAGGGGCGGGAGGTGACGCTGTTCCAGCTGTATGCAGGCGATCTGTGCGTGCTGTCGGCCTCCTGCGTCATCAGTCAGATCACCTTTGACACCCAGATGACTGCCCAGCGGGATACCGAGGTCCTCATTATCCCCGCGAATATCGTCGCCATGCTCAAGGAGCAGAATTTGGCTGTGCGCTGCTGCCTCTATGAGCTGGCCACGGCGCGGTTTTCTGACGTGATGTGGGCCATGCAGCAGCTTTTGTTCAAGGGCCTTGACCGGCGGCTGGCGGGCTTTCTCCTGTCCGAAGCGGAGCGCACCGGCTCTGATACGATCCGCATGACCCATGAACAGATCGCCCAGCACATCAGCTCCGCGCGGGAGGCCGTGGCGCGGATGCTCAAGCAGTTCTCGGAGGAGGGCCTTGTGGAGCTCAAGCGCGGCGCCATCACCTTGCGGGACTTTGACAGCCTGAAGCAGCTGACCTGAAAAATCCGACGCTGAAAAAAGCGTCGGATTTTTTCATGAATGTGACTTTGTTACAGAAAGGCAGGACGAAACCTGCTATGATAAGGCCATAACAAAAAACGAGGAAAGAGGGAACTGACATGAAAATCAAGCTCAATTCCGATCAGGAGGTTGTCAACACCATCCGCGAGGGCCTGAAGCGTACCGGTGGGTACTGCCCCTGTCGTCTGGAGCGCACGGAGGCTACCAAGTGCATGTGTCAGGAGTTTAAGGACCAGATCGCCGACCCTGATTTCGAGGGCTACTGCCACTGTATGCTCTATTACAAATCTTTGAAGGACTGAGAGGGGACCCATCCTCTGCTTCGCTCTCGGTTCTTACAGCCTCATGCTGACTTCGCTGCTCATCACCATGGTAACTTGACAAGCCACGGACGCAGTGCGCCTTCTATCCCGCGGAGACTATACCCCAGAGTATTTGCAAGCTGAAAAACAAAGACTAATGATATACAAACGAAAGGAGCCTTTCTCATGGCTGAACTGAAAATTACTGCTGCAAATTTTGAAAACGAGGTACTGAATTCCGATAAGCCCGTCCTGATAGACTTCTACGCCGACTGGTGCGGTCCCTGCAAGATGCTCGCTCCCGTGGTCCACGAGATCGCTGAGGAAAACGCCGGAACCATCAAGGTGGGCAAGATCAATGTGGACGAGCAGATGGAACTGGCCATGCGCTTTCAGGTCTCCAGCATCCCCATGCTGGTGGTCTTTAAGGACGGCAAGGCCGTGGCCAAAACCGTGGGCTACCGGCCCAAGGCGGAGATCACCGCCATGGTGGAAAGCGCAAAATAAGGACCGTGACAGGGGAAACGCAAAAGTGAATATGAAAGGGGACGCCATCTGCAAAGATGGCGTCCCTTTTGTACGAAGCTTACATAAACCGGCACAGCAAAATCGGCAGAAAGATAGCCGGGACAAGGTTCATGACCTTGATTTTGGTGACGTTCAGCATATTCAGGCTCAGGGCCACGATCAGCAGAGAGCCGACACAGGTCATCTCCGCGATCACGGCATCTCCCAGCAGGGGGGACAGCAGCCCTGCCAAAAGGGAAATGGCCCCCTGATAGAGAAAAATGGCCCCGGCGGAAAACGCCACGCCGACTCCCAAGGAGGAGGCGAACACGATGGAGCTGATACCGTCGATGATAGATTTGGCTTTCAGAGTGTCATAGCTTCCGGTAAGGCCGTTTTCCAGAGCGCCTACGATGGACATGGCCCCCACGCAGAACAGCAGGGAAGCGGTGACAAACCCGTCGGAGATGCTGGGCGCGCCATCCTCCGTGTGGATCAGCCGGGCGGTCCGGGTCTGGACCCAATCCCCCAGGGACCGCATCCGGCGGTCCAGATCCAGCAGCTCTCCGATAATGGCGCCCAGAGCGATGGAGAGGATGGCGGTCAGAGTGTTCTGCCCCTTGAGACATCCGCTGACGCCGATATACAGAACGCACAGGGCCATGCCCTGCATGATGATGGTCTGGAGCCGGCCGCCGAGACCGTCGGCGGAGACCTCCTTGGAGGAACGGCGGGTGACGGCCCGGAGGACAAGCCCCACAGCGGACCCGGCCAGAATAGTCAGAGAATTGATGATCGTTCCGGTCAGCATACATTACGCCTCCTTTTGGGCGATAAGGTCACGGACTACCTTGCTTCCCATCAGCAGTCCGGCAGTGGCGGGAACCCAAGGGTTACTGGCGGGAACGCTCCGCCGCCCCGGCGGGGGAGCCTCCAGCTGCTGGGTAGGCGCAGGCTGTTCCGGGGAAAAGACCACCGTCTGGTGGAGGATGCCCCGGTTCCGCAGCTCCTTCCGCATGACCCGGGCCAGCGGGCAGCCGTAGGTCTCCGAAATATCCGCCAGCCGCAGCAGGGAGGGGTCCAGCTTGTTGCCGGTACCCAATGCCATGATGAGGGGGACGCCCAGCCGCCGGGCGGTCTCCGCCAGATCCAGCTTGCAGCTCACCAGATCAATGGCGTCCACAATATAGTCATACCTGCAGCCTGCAGGGAAGAACTGTTCCCGGTTGTCGGCATTGTACAGGGCCTCCATGGGATGCAGGACCGCATAGGGGTTGATATCCCGGACCCGCCGGGCCACGGCCTCTGCCTTGGGAAGCCCCACGGTGGAGTCCAGCGCCTCCAGCTGACGGTTCAGATTGGAGAGAGCCACAGTGTCGCTGTCTACCAGCGTCAGCTCGCCCACACCGGCCCGGGCCAGACACTCTGCCACGTAGCTGCCCACGCCGCCCAGTCCGAACACGATAACGTGGGCGGCGGTCAGGCGAGCCTGCCCGTCCTTGCCCCACAACATTTCATTTCGCAAAAAACGCTCGTCCATAAAACGCTCCGAATTTCAAAAGTAAAGATCAAAAAGGGCCGGCTGAAAAGCCGGCCCTTTGTTTCGGAAATAGTGAGCCGATGACTGCGTTTTAACCCACAAACTTCATGCCGAAGTCGCTCTGCTGCACATCGGCGTTTTCGGACAGGGCGGTGCTCCACTCGGAAGAGGCCTTCTCCTGCAGATCGGAGGTGACGGATGCCGCCCAAGCGGGCAGATCGTAGCCCACGAAGTACATCACATGAGAACCGTAGGTGGTGTCCACGATACCGGTGTCACCATTCTTGCGGGAAGCGTCGAAGCACCAGTCATTGAACTCCTCCACGGCCCAGCCCTTGGTGACGCGGGTGTAGAGACCGCCGTCATACTTGGAGCCGTCGGCGGAATTTTCCAGAGCCAGCTGGGCGAAGGAATCCTCGGTGGCCTCGCCGGACTTCCACTGGGCCAGAATTTCCTCGGCCTTGGTGCGGGCGGCGGCCTTCAGCTGGGTCTGCTCGTCCTCATAGCCCTCGTCGCCCTGAGCCTTGGTGCCGGTTTCGGGGGTGATGAGGATGTGACGGATGTCCACGGTCTTGTATTCCTCGCGGCCGCGGCTGTGGAACAGGCTCACATAGTAGCTGGTGCCCACTTCCAGAATCTCCGTGTCGCCGTCCTTGCGGGCGTCATCGAAGAGCCAGTTACCCACAACGCCGTCATAATAAGTGGCGTCGGTGGTGTTGTAATAGGTGGCCTTTTCATAATTGCCGGCAATGGATTCCAGAGACTTTCCGCTGTTGTAAGCGGCCAGAATCTCTTCTGCGGTGGCCTTGGCGGTCTCCTTGGCAGCAGCCTGCTCCTCATCGGTGGCCTGAACGGTGTTGCCGTCGGCATCCGTGGTGGAATCGGCAGCGCCGCTGACGACCACATACTCCCAAGCGGCCTTGTCATAGGCCTTGGGATCTGCCTGATAGGCGGCTTCCAGCTCCGCGTCGGTGTAGGTCAGGCTGTCAGAATAGCTCTGGGCGTATGCCTGATACTGCAGCATCCGCAGGACCTGCTGGTTGTAGACCTTCTCCGTCATGATGGCACCCAGATTTCTCTGGAGATATGCCTTCACGGACATGCCGGTGGATTCCGCAGAGGTCTTCAGGGAATTCAGGGAGTCCTCATATTGCTCCTGCACGCTGGCGGGGAACTGATAGCCTTCCTCCTGTGCCTGCTTCAGACCCCGCTGGATCATGGTCATCTGCTTGACAGTGTTGTCCATGATATAATCATGCCAGGAGGAGCCTTCCTCTACGCCCATCATGGAAGCGGCGGTGGCGTTCACCGTCTGGCTCTTCAGGGAGGCGTTGGTGTCCAGGCCCAGATAGCTGATGAAGTAGGAATTGCTCTGCAGGAAGCCGCGGTAAACATTCTGATAATAGAAATTCACCTCGGCGGCACTGTACTTTTCGCCGTCAATGGTCAGGGCCGTGGCGTTGCGGGAGATCACATTGGATCTCCAGAGGAAACTGGCTGCCACCACCAGCACGAACAGTACGGCGATGACACTGTACAGAACGTTGCTGCGCTTTTCAGCCTTCTTTTCTTCCAGCTCCTTTTCTGCCTTGGGATCCACATAGCCGGAGGCCGTCTGATCCTGCCGGAGCTTTTTTTCTCTTGATGCGCTCATTTGTTGTCCATCCTCTCAAGTTTAAACGTTGTTGCGCGGCACAGCGCCGCATGATTTGTCACATACTCCGTCATTATAAAGGATTGCGCCGCGATATGCAAGTACCAGATCACGTTTGATGCCATCCGGGGCAAAACTGCGCTTATTGTATGACACATATCTGAAAATAAACTGAAAAAAGGACTGCAAAGCAGTCCTTTTTGTCGTATAAAGCTGTCCCGCGGCGGCCGTGTAGACCTCGTTATAACCTGCACCTTCAAGCACAGGTGGGTTGCTTCCAGAATGCTTTACCGCTTCCAACTTCCAACCGCGAACGGCAGCCGGGAGGCCTGCGATCCACACCCTGAGAGGTGCATCCCTAATAACGAAATGTGGGTTAAAAAAAGATCTATCACGCACCCCGCAGGACACGCGGAATGACGTATTCCTTAAAAGTCTGCGCGGAAACGGAGAAATTATTCCTCGTCCTCGTCAAACAGCAGCTCCATGAACTGCTCGTAGACCGCCTCCAGCTCCTCGTCGGAGTCCAGCGTGGAGAGCAGATCCTCCCCATCCTCGTGGATGACCTTCAGGATCACCAGGCCGTTGTCGGGATCGTCCTCATTTTCCCCCTCGGTCTCGGCGGGGAAGAAGGCCTGATACATCTGGCCGTTATACTCCAGAGCGTCTACAAATTCCAAAACCAGCTCTTTCCCGTCCTCGTCGGTCACGGTAATAAAGGTGGGGCCGAAATCTTCACTCATCTTTGTATACCCTTTCTCGTGTTGTCTGTCCCTCCGGGGAAGGATTGCCCTTATTGTAACGGAAGAAAGCGATGATTGCAAGAGCGAAAACCGTGAAAAAGCAGCGAAGTACGAAAGTTATGTGACAGAAATTTTCGGAAAATTTTGGTGAAATCCATGGAAGAGGAAACTTTTCGCCGGTTGAATCCGACATTTTCGCAGTTGACAGGGGATGATATAATGGACTTGATAATGGTTTATTGTGGGTTGGTTTCCTGAAGGGAAACCGCCTTGTGGATCACAAAAGGAGGTTCCAAGTTGGAGGAAAGAAGAAACACGCATCCCCAGGGGGCGGATCATTCCCGCAAACGGCGGAAGGTCCGGCCCGGTCATGTGGCGGGCGGCGTTGTGATGACGGTCTTTACCCTGGTCCTGATCGGCGTCTGCACAACGCTCATGCTGCTGGGGATTTTCATGAAGTATGTGAATACATCTCTGCTGCCGACGCTGGAGGTCCGGGCGGAGGACTACACCATGTCCCAGAGCTCCGTGGTCTATTATCAGGACAAGGAGAGCGGTCAGTGGGTGGAGTTCCAGAAGGTCCACGGGCAGGAGAACCGTGTCCTGATCGACATCGACGATATGTCTCCCTATCTGTGGCAGGCAGCGGTGTCCATTGAGGACGAGCGTTTTTTCAGTCACCACGGTGTAGACTGGAAGCGGACCCTGGGCGCTACGCTGCTGACCCTCACCGGCAGCAACGACAGCTACGGCGGCTCCACCATCACCCAGCAGATGCTGAAAAATATGACCGGCGAGAACCAGAATACCATCAACCGCAAGGTCAAGGAGATCTTCCGGGCGTTGGAATTTGAAAAGAACAACACGAAAAGCCAGATTCTGGAGCTGTACCTGAATATGATCTATTTGGGCAGCGGCTGCGGCGGCGTGGAAACGGCAGCGGAATACTACTTCGGCAAGTCCGCCAAGGACCTGACGGCGGCGGAGAGCGCCTGTATCATCGCTATCACCAACAACCCGTCCCTCTACAACCCCAAATATGAACGGACCTACACCCGGAAGGACGGCACCACCGTCACTCCCCGGCAGTTGAACAAGAAGCGCCAGGAACTGATCCTGGACAAGATGTCTAAGGTCATCAATCCCGATACCGGCAAGCCCTATCTGACAAAAGAGGAGTGCGAAGCCGCCAAGGCGGAGCCTTTGAACTTCACAGATACCTCCGGAGACGCCAGCGAGCTGGTCAAGACCGACGGTATCGAGATCAACAACTGGTTCGTGGAGCAGCTCATCAAGGACGTGACCACAGATCTGGCCCAGGCCAAGAGCATTTCTTATGAAGCGGCCCAGCGGCTGGTGAACAACAGCGGCTATCAGATCTATTGCACCATGGATCCGGATATCCAGCAGATCGCGGAGGATGTCTACGCAGATCTGAGCAATTTGAATGTACACTCCGCCAAGGGCCACCAGCTGCAATCCGGCATTACCATCATGGACCCCTATACCGGCAACATCGTGGGCATGGTGGGCGCCATGGGCCCCAAGACCCAGAATCTGGTGGACAACTATGCGGTCCAGAAGCATCAGGTTGGTTCTTCTATCAAGCCGCTGACGGTGTATTCCGCAGCGCTGGACGCCGGTGCTGTGACACCGGCCACCACCTTTGATAACTACCCCGTGGAGCTTATGAACAATTCTCCCTGGCCTAAGAACTCCCCCAATACCTACACCGGCTGGACCATGATCGGCGAGGGCGTCCGGCGTTCCATCAACACCATCGCCGTTCAGACCGTGGAGGCGCTGGGCGTGGTGGATTCCTACGCTTACGCCACGGAGAAGCTGGGCCTCAGCCTGGTGCCGGAGGATATGGCCGTTTCCCCGCTGGCCATGGGCGGTCTGACCTATGGCCTGAGCACTGTGGAGATGGCAGCGGCCTTCTCTGCCTTTGCCAACAGCGGCGTTTACAATTCGCCCAAGATGTATACCGAGGTCCGGGACAGCAACGGTGAGACCGTGCTGAAAAACGAGGGCGAGACCCATGTGGCCATGAAGGAGACCACGGCCTACTTCATGAACCAGATGCTTACCAGCGTGGTGAACGCCGGTACCGGTACCTCCGCCAAGTTCAGCGGCATGACCATCGCGGGCAAGACCGGTACCACGGATAACTCCAAGACCCGCTATTTCGTGGGATATACCCCCTATTACTGCGCCGCCGTGTGGACGGGCTATCCCAAGACCAATGAGAAGATCTCCGCCTCCGGCAACCCGGCCATTACCATGTGGAAGCCGGTCATGCAGAAGATCCATGAACATCTGGAGAATAAGAGCTTTGCAAAGCCTGCCAGCGGCCTGGAGCAGGTGACGGTCTGCGCCGACAGCGGCCTGCGGTGCACCGATGCGTGCCTTTCTGACATCCGGGGCAGCCGGGCGGTTCAGGTCACGGTGGCGGCAGGCACGGCTCCCACGGAGAACTGCAATCTCCACACCTTTGTGGATTACTGCACCGAGGGTAAGTGCGTTGCCACCGATAGCTGTCCCTCCTCTGCCATTAAGCAGGTGGGTGTGCTGGACTTTGAACGGACCGAGTACTTCAAGGCGGACGGCACCCGCTATGCCTCCATCGCCACCGACAGCGCCAAGAACCCGGACAAGATGTTCCATCTGATTGAGATGAAGCGGGCCATTGGTCTGGAGCCCACGCCTACGGCAAGCGGCGGAGAGACCTACCCGGAGGTCATCGGCTGTCCGGCCCATGCCGGCATGACGCCGGTGGACCCGGATCACCCCGGCGGTGGCGTTGATGATCCCAATGATCCCAACTACAGCCCGTCGGTCGACGATCCCAGCGGCGGCTTCGGGGACGCGAACCTGCCTGACGATCCAACCGGCGGCATCGTGATCCCGTCGGAGCCTCCGGCCCCGGAGGACCCCAGCGGCGGCTTCGGAGACGCCGGTATGTGGGCGGCCAATCTGTTCAATCGGAACTGAGACAGAGCGCGCAAGATCATATAGCTGATACACCCCCAGACCGGAGACTCCGGTCTGGGGGTGCTGCTTGAAGAACCAATATGCGGTGTCGCTTTGGGTTTCTCTTTCAGATCCTCTGAAAAACAAGAGGACGGAACTGCCAGGAGCACAAAGCTGAATTGGGAGAAAAAAGACCCCCAGAAGCATTGCTTCTGGGGGTTGTCAGCTTATTTGCGGGGGCCGCCCTCCAGCCATTTCAGGTCATAGGGCTCAAAGACAACCTTCTCATAGGCGGGGACGTCCATCACCACGCCAGTCCAGTCGGAATGGATCTCGCCGGTCTGCTTGATGAGGATGTCATAGAGAATATCATAGGTAACGCCGTCGGCGGGATCGGTCTCCACGATGGTGGAGTAGGGCAGGGTCTTGTGATAGGTCAGCTCCATGCCCTTGTAGTCGAAGTGGAAGCCGCAGCGCATCCGGCAGCCGTCCAGACCGGTGTATTCCGCGATCTCCTTCAGATCGTGCAGGATCTTGTCCGGCTCGTAGAGGTTTTCGGGAGTGGTGGCAGTGTAGTCAAAGCGGAACTGGATGTTGGCGCCGGGAAGCTTGCGGAAGCGCTCAATGAAGGGGATCAGGTTCTCCTTGGGATAATCCTTGTAGAGAACGCAGTTGATCCGGAAGGGTACCGGCAGCCGGGTCAGCAGCGAGTCATTGGACTCCACCACATAGTGCTGCATGTGGCGGGACACATTGATGCAGGTGATCTTGTGCTTATTCCGCTCCGCGAAGGCCAGAATGTCCTCCTCCGTCTGGCATTTGGAGACGGGCAGAGTGGTGTTGATGAACACCCGGTGGGTGGTGGGGATCTCATCCAGCATGATCTGGAGCTTTTCAATGTCGGCAAAGGGCTCGCCGCCGGTAAAGACGAAATCGCATTTGGGGGTGATGGCATCCATCCGGCGGATGCTCTGGACAATCTTCTCCAGAGAGAAGCCGGTCATGTCCCCGTATTCTTCCTTATTGATACAGAAGGGGCAGTGGTTTTTGCAGTCGTAGGGGACAAAGATGGTGACGGTAGCGCCGCCTTCCCTTGTTTTGTATGGATGATTCATGATGATCGATCGGCCTTTCCTATTTATAGATGGTAGATCAAGGCGGGAAACAACGGTCCCCGCCCTGAGTAGACATATATTCGTACATACGGATAATTATTTTAATCTATTTTTAACAAACGGTCAAGTGAAAAACAGAAAAAAGAATAAAAGACTGTGTTTTTCCGTCGGCAAGGGTGTACAGGCTATTGGGATAATGCTATAATAACCCTGATTTCCGGCTGACGGAGACAGACTCCGCCGGTTCGGTCTGAAGCTGTTTTTTCGGAAAGGAGGGAATGGGATGCAGGAACTGTTTTCTGCACTGTCCCTGTGGCTGAGTGCCCATCCTCTGATTACCGGCTGGTACACGGCCATTGCACGGCTGCTGTTTCCGGTGCTTTCGGCGCTGATTCTGGTGCGGGCCATCCGGTCCCTGCTGCGGATCCCCCACACGCCGGAGGTCTGGGCCCAACTGAGCCTGCCGGGGGGCGGCAGTATCCCCCTGACCCACTGGGAAAATATTCTGGGGCGGGGTAAATCCGCCGATGCGATTCTGAACTATCCCAGTATCTCCCGGCAGCATGCGGCGCTGTGCCGTGGTGAGGACGGAGCCTGGACGGTGTATGATCTTGGCTCCAAGGGCGGCACCGCCGTCAACGGGACCCCTGTGACAGAGCAGGCCCCGGTGAAGCTGGGGGATACCCTGACCCTGGGCGGTGTGCCGCTGGTGTTTTTGCCGCAGTCGGTAGGAGAGCGGGAGGAGTTGGAAAAGAAGCGGCAGGCGGAGCGGCCCGCCGCCATGTGGCCCTCTTTTTTGTGGCTGACGGTATTTCAGATCTTGACCGCCATTCAGTTAACATTGGCGGCGGGGGAGAAGGCCAGCCCGGTGATCCCCATCTGCTTCCTGACCCTCACGGTGGTCATGTGGCTTTACGCCGCCGCGCTGCGGCTGGGCCGCTGCGTGGGCTTTGAGCTGGAGACCATCGCCTTTTATCTTTCAACATTATCCCTTGCGGTGACGGCTTCCAGCGCACCGGGGAGCCTTCCCAAGCAGCTTTTGGCCATCGTTCTGGGCATGGGCCTGTTTTTGGCGCTGGGGCTATTCCTGCGGGATCTGGAACGGGGGGAAAAGCGCCGCTGGCTCATGGCTGCCGGGGCCATCGGCCTGTTGGGGATCACGCTGGTGCTGGGCAAGGCTAAATTCGGCGCGACCAACTGGGTCACCTTGGGCGGTATATCCTTCCAGCCCTCGGAGATCGCCAAGATCTGCTATATTTTTGCAGGCTCCGCCACGCTGGAACGGCTGTTCCGCCGCCGGAACCTGGCGCTGTTTATCGTGCTCACCGGCGTGTGCATCGGCCTGCTGGGGCTGATGAGCGACTTCGGCACGGCAGCCATCTTCTTTGTGACCTTCCTGGTCATCGCCTATCTCCGCTCCGGGGACGCCGCAACTCTGGCCCTCATCTGCGGCGGCGCGGCCTTTGGCGCGGGGATCATCGTACAGTTCAAGCCCTATATTCTGAGCCGCTTCGCCGCGTGGGGCCACGCCTGGGAGGCGGCCTCCGGCTCCGGTTATCAGCAGACCCGCACCATGTCGGCGGCGGCCTCCGGCGGACTGTTCGGCATGGGTGCCGGAAACGGCTGGCTGGAGCGTATCCCTGCCGGGGATACGGATCTGGTGTTTGGCATGTTATGCGAGGAATGGGGGCTGGTCATCGCGCTGCTGGCGGTGGCCTGCATCCTGACCTTGGCATGGTTCGCCGTTCGCGCCTCCCGGACGGGCCGATCCAGCTTTTATACCATCGCCGCCTGCGCGGCAGGCTCTCTGCTGGTGTTTCAGACCAGCCTGAATGTGTTCGGCTCCGTGGATCTTCTGCCCCTCACCGGCGTGACCTTCCCCTTCGTGTCCAACGGCGGCTCCGCCATGCTGTCGGCATGGGGGCTGCTGGCGTATCTGAAGGCCATGGACACCCGTGCGGATGCCAGCTTTGCCATCGGCCGGGCGGCGGAGCGGAAGCTGGACGAGGAAGCCGCCCGTATGGCGGCACCGGCAGAGGATGCCTTTGAAAAGGAGGACGGTCATGCGGAAGATTGAAAAACGGGCCGTGATCTGCATGGCACTGGCGATTTTACTGGCGGCGGGGATGAGTGTATTTCTCATCCGGTATTTTGCTGAGGGCGGCAAGTGGGCCTCCTCTGCCTTTAACCGCCATCTGTACGATTCCAACGGCGTGCTGATCTCCGGAACGGTGCTGGACCGGGACGGGGATGTGCTGTCCTCCGTGGAAAACGGCCACCGCACCTACTATGAAAACGAAACCGTCCGCAAGGCCACCCTCCACGCGGTGGGAGACCTGTACGGCAAGATCGGCACCGGCGTTCTCAACGCCTTCGCGGACAAGCTGACCGGCTTTGATCTGGTGAACGGCGCGTTCGGCGCGGAGCGAGGCAGCAATTTGTACCTGACTCTGGACGCCCGGTATAACTACGAGGCGTACAGGGCTTTGGGCGGCCACGCCGGGACGGTGGCTGTGTATAACTACAAGACCGGCGAGATCTTGTGCATGGTGTCGGCACCCAGCTATGACCCGCTGAATGTACCCAAGAATCTGGAAGAGAATGACCGTTATAAGGGCGCGTACCTGAACCGGTTTCTCTCCTCCGCCTTTGTGCCGGGGTCTGTGTTCAAGACCGTGACCCTGACGGCGGCGCTGGAGAACCTGCCGGACGCGGAGACCCGGACTTGGAACTGCACCGGCAGCGTCCAGATCGGGGACGAGACCATCACCTGCTCCGGTGTCCACGGAGAGCAGACACTGAAGGAGGCCTTCGCCCACTCCTGCAACGCGGCCTTCGCTCAGATCGCGGAGGAGCTGGGGGCAGATACCCTGCGGCGGTATACGGAGAAGGCGGGGCTTACCAGCACATATTCTGTGGACGGCCTGCCCACCGCCAAGGGCACGTTCAACTGGGACGGCATCACCGACGGGCAGCTGGGCTGGGCCGGTGTGGGCCAATACCACGATCAGGTGAACCCCTGTGCCTTTCTGCTGTGGATGGGGGCCATCGCCAACGGCGGCAAGGCGGCGGAACCGTATCTGATCCGGAAAACGGTGTCCTCACTGGGGATCCCGTCTTTGCCCCACATTACTCAGCACACAGGACAGCTGATCGACAGCAGAACGGCGGCCACCGTAGCGGATTTTATGGCCAATAACGTGACGGAGACCTACGGCACCAAGCGCTTTCCCAACATGGAACTGTGCGCAAAATCCGGCACGGCGGAGGTGGGGACGGGACAGACGCCTCACGCCTGGTTCGCGGGCTTTCTGCGGAACGAGGATGCACCCTACGCCTTTGTGGTGCTGGTGGAAAACGGCGGCGGCGGAAACGCCGTGGCCGGAACGGTGGCCGGAAAGGTGCTGAACGTGATCGTCAACGGATACTAAAGAAAAAGAAGGAACGAAGATATGAAAAAAGACATCTGGCTGAAACCCGGTAAGGAGCTGAACACCGGGGCCATCATCGGCGGCATCGGCTTTGCCATCTATATTGCCCTGTCCGCACTGGAATGGCGGGGGCTTGCGCTGTTTGCGGCGCTTGCCTTCGGCCTGGAGGCGGGATACGCCTTCCTCTCCGCACTGGACTGCCGGGAAAAGGACAAGGACTCCGTCAGCTACAACATCGTGTGGGGCACCGGCGCGTTGGCGATCCTGATGCTGCTGCCGGCAGTCATGACCATCATCAAATGGTGACCTGCGCTTGGAGCAAGGCGGGGAAACGGAACAGAAAACGGCGTGGATGGGTCTGCCTGTCCGCGTTGTTTTTTTACTTGACAAATACCCAGTGGGGGTATATGATGCAAACGAAATAGGAATGTCGGTTTCAGGGAAACCTGACAGGAAACCGTGTATGACCCGAAGGAGGGATTTCCATGCGGGAAGAAGTATATGACATTTCCGGGATGCACTGCGCCGCATGCAGCGCGTCCGTGGAAAAAGTGACCCGGCGTCTGCCGGGGGTGGAACGCAGCGACGTGAATCTGGTGGCGGAGCGCATGACCATCGTTTACGACGAAACACAGGTGACGCCGGAGCAGATCATCGCCAAGGTGGAAAAGGCGGGCTTCGGGGCCAAGCTCCATCAGGAAAAGCAGGAAGCGGCTCCGGTCCAGACCGGCGAGGACCCGGAGGAGGCGGAGCTGCGGCGAAAAAAGCGGGAACTGATCGTTTCGGCTATCTTTTCCTGTGCCTTGCTGTATGTGTCCATGGGGCAGATGCTGCCCTTCGGCCTGCCCGCCCTGCCGCTGCCGGATCTGTTTTCCATGCACACCCACCCCATGAACTTCGCCGTTTTGCAGTTGATGCTGGCGATCCCGGTGCTCTACTGCGGGCGGAATTTCTTTATCAACGGCTTTCAGGCGCTGTTCCACGGGAATCCCAACATGGATTCGCTGGTGGCCATCGGCTCTGCCTGCTCTTTTGTATACAGTGTGGTAATGATGTTTTTAATCACCGATGATGTTCACGGCCATGTGCATAATCTCTACTACGAATCCTCCGCCGTGGTGCTGACGCTGGTGTCGCTGGGGAAGTTCATGGAGAGCCGGAACATGAAAAAGACCAAGAGCGCCATCACCGCCCTCATGCGGCTGACGCCGGACACCGCCCTTCTGGCGGACAGCGGCAAGGAGGTACCCACGTCCTCTGTCAAGGCCGGGGACGTGCTGCTGGTAAAGCCCGGCGCCCGGATCCCGCTGGACGGTGTGGTGGTAAAGGGCGAGAGCAGCGTCAACGAGGCCATGCTCACCGGCGAAAGCCTGCCGGTGGAAAAGGCGGAGGGCAGCGAGGTCATTGGTGGCAGCGTCAACGAAAACGGCGTGCTGTATGTGAAGGTCACACGGGTGGGGGAGGACACCACCCTCTCCCGGATCATCCGCTTTGTGGAGGATGCTCAGGGCAAAAAGGCCCCCATCTCCCGGACGGCGGACAAGGTGGCGGGGATTTTCGTTCCCACAGTCATTGCCATCGCCGTGCTGGCGGCGGTGATCTGGGCCATTGCTGGGAAGGACTTTGCCTTTGTCCTGAGGGTGTTCACCTCTGTGCTGGTGATCGCCTGCCCCTGTGCGCTGGGACTGGCTACGCCCACGGCGATCATGGTGGGCACCGGTCTGGGTGCGAAACACGGCATCCTGATCCGCTCCGGTGAAATTTTAGAGGTGACCCACTCCGTGGATACCGTGGTGCTGGACAAGACCGGCACCGTGACCAAGGGCGAGCCTGCCGTTACGGAGGTCTGTCCCGCAGGCGGTACGGCGGAGGGGCTGCTGACCATTGCGGCGGCGGTGGAGTCCGTGTCCCAGCACCCCCTGGCGGCGGCCATCGTAAAAGCGGCGCAGGAGAAAAAACTATCTACCGGCAAGCAGCCGGAAAATTTTGAACTGCTCCCCGGACGGGGCCTTCGGGCGGTCCTCTCCGGCCGGACGGTGCTGGCGGGCAACCGCCGGTTGATGGAGGAAAGCGGCGTGGACATCTCCACCCTTTCTGAAAAGGCTGACGCCTTGGCGGGACAGGGGGAAACGCCCATGTTCTTCGCCGCTGACGGGGCGCTGCTGGGGCTGATCTCCGTGGCGGATCCGGTGAAGGAGACCAGCGCCGCCGCCATCGCTGCTCTGCGCAAGCAGGGCCTCCGGGTGGTGCTGCTCACGGGAGACAGCCGCGCCGCCGCAGAGCACATCGGTGCCCTTGTAGGCGTGGACGAGGTGATCCCGGAGGTGCTGCCGGAGGAAAAGGCGGTCCACGTGCAAAAGCTGGAGGCGGCAGGCCGCAAGGTGATGATGGTGGGGGATGGCATCAACGATGCCCCGGCCCTTACCGCCGCCACCGTGGGCTGTGCCATCGGCAGTGGAAGCGACATTGCCATCGAAGCCGCCGACATCGTGCTGATGCGCTCGGATCTGGAGGATGTGCCCCGGGCGCTGCGGCTGTCAGCCCTGACCCTGCGGGACATCAAGCAAAATCTGTTCTGGGCATTCTGCTACAATACCATCGGTATCCCCATCGCCGCCGGACTGTTGTACGCTCTGGGCGGGCCGCTGCTCTCCCCTATGTTCGCGGGAGCCGCTATGTCCCTGAGCTCCGTGTGCGTGGTGGGCAACGCCCTGCGTTTGGGCACCGTGAAGCTGTAAAAAGGAGGAAGCAATGGCAGAGGAAACAAAAAACTGCTGCTGTTCCCAGCGGCGGAAGGTCCGGGAGCGGACGGAGGAGGAAGCCCTGCTGCAACGGCTCAGCCGCATTGAGGGGCAGGTACGGGGCGTCCGGGGGATGGTGGAGAATTCCGCCTACTGCACGGATATCCTGACCCAGGTCTCCGCCATCCAGTCGGCGCTGAACGCCTTCAACCGGGAACTGCTGGCCCGGCACATCCGTACCTGCGTGGTGACGGACATTCAAAAGGGTGATCTGGACGTGGTGGACGATCTGGTGGCCACCATTCAGAAAATGATGAAATAAGCATCCAATATTTTAAGGAGGAATTTGAAATGACAACGATTAAAGTACCCGACATGATGTGCGAAAACTGTGTGAAGCGCATCACCAACGCCCTCACCGCCGCGGAACTGACCTTCCGGGTGGATCTGGCGGCGAAGAACGTCACCATCGACGGCTGCGAGAACTGCGTCAAGACCGCCGTCAGCGAGCTGGAGGATCTGGGCTTCACCCCGGAGGTCCAGGGCTGAGAGGCAGCGTACACCTGAAAAAGCGCCGGTGTCCGGTTTCGGATACCGGTACTTTTTTAACAGAAAATCGGTTACAAATTGTAACTTTTACGGATCGAGGTTGGAAAAAACGAAAAAATGAAAATCCCGTTTTTGCGGGATTGTGGTGGACATAAAATCGTGGAATGGGCGAAAACTTGACAAAAGTGGGAGATGGAGGTATACTTAGACCCAGTTTTGGATAAATTACAAAAGTAACAAAACAGTAACGGCGCTATTTGGCGCTGTCAGGAGGTCTTACATTTGCGACATTTACACACCCCCAAAACGGTATGGCTGTGCCGCTGTCTGACTCTGTTGCTGCTGTTGTCCGTCACCATGGCGGGCGCTACGGGCTGGGCAAAAGCCCTGTATCTGTTCAGCGACGGAGAGCAGTCCGCAGCGCTGGATGACAGCCATTCCGGCATCGAATCTCTGCTTTTGAACCTGGATACCGGCAAGAGCGGTGAAAACGCCGTATTGACGGAGGGTACCATGGTGACTGTCCGCCGGGGCGGCGAGACCATCACCGCCACCGCCCGGAAGGAAACGGTGAAGCAGTTCCTCTCCCGTATGGATATTATCCCCGGCTCCCGGGAGATGGTGGGCATCGAGCTGATGGAAAACAGCGTGATGCTGACGATTTCCGATCACCTGACGGTTTTCGAGCGGGTGACGGAAAAGGCGGAGCACGAAACGGTTTACCGGGATACACCGGACCTGCCCAAGGGCGAGGAACGGGTGGCCCGGAAGGGGATGGACGGCCAGCACACAGCCATCTATGAGCAGACCTGGGTCAGCGGCGAGCTGGTCACCAGCCAGTATGTAGAGGAAATTTCCACCACCAGCGTAACGGAGGTGGTGGAGCGGGGAACGGCGGTCTCCTATGTGGAGCCGGACGATAAGCTGGTGAACGTTACCACCCAGAGCGACGGCTCCGGTTACCTGACCTTTGCCTCCGGCGGTACCATGAAATTCAGCAAGGCTGTCACCGTCACCGCCACCGCCTATACCGCCGGGTATGACGGCGTGGGGACCCGTACCGCCACCGGCACCACCGTTCATAAGGGCGTGGCCGCCGTGGATAAGCGGGTGTTCCCTCTGGGCTCCGATCTGTACGTTGTGGCCAAGGGTATGGAATACGGCCTGACCCGTGCCGAGGACACCGGAATGAAGGGTCCCAAGATCGATCTGTATATGGAGAGCTATCAGGAGTGCATCCAGTTCGGCCGCCGGACGGGCACTGTCTATCTGCTGGAAGATTGAGCGTTAACAGCTTGAACTGAGAAACCGGCCTGTCCGCAAAATTGCGGGCAGGCCGGTTTTTTGTGAGCTTTTGGCGGCTTGCTGGGGAAAAACGCGCGTTGACGGATGTTTCCCGGGAAAACAATGAAAGGGAGCGTGTTCCGAAACCGGAACACGCTCCTTTTCATTATTTGTATTTATTTGCGGAAATGCTGCTTACAGGCTGTTGGCCTGCTCCACCACCTTGCGGATGGCGTCGGCGGCATCATCCGGCAGGGCATTGAAGCCGCCCTCGGCGTCCTTCAGGCCCTCCACGTAGTTCAGGCGGTCCTGCATACGGGCCTGCATCTGGGCGACATAGCCCTTGTCGGTGAGGTCGGGCACGAAGCCGTCCCACTCCATGATCTCAATGTCGGAGAAGGGGCCCCAGGGCTTGAATTCCGCACGGCCCTCAACTACGGATTCCAGAATCCCCAGGGTATCCTCCTTCTGGACCTTTTTGCCCATGAAGTCGCCGGTGTTGATGATGTAGCACGCCACGTTCTTCTCGGCCACCAGCTTTTTGAACTTCTCGTAGTCATTCACCAGCGGGTAGGTGCGGAAGGGGTTGGCGTAAGGTTCCACCACCAGAGCATTGGGGTCCACGCCCTCCTTCAGCCGTTCAGCAGAGGAACGCTTGGTGGCCAGCGTAGCGCCCATGACAGAGGCCAGAGACGCGCCCTTCAGCTTCACGATGGGGGGGATGGTGGGATCCTTCATGATCCAGAAAATAGCGTTGACGGGGGATTCGATCTTATCCACCCGGTTAGGGGACCAGAGCTTGGACTTGATGGCCCGGCCGTTGCCGTTGCGGATATCCTCAGTGACCAGCACCACCTTGCCGTCCTCGTCCAGCGTGGCGGAGCAGTTCTGCGCCGTCAGCAGGTACTTGTTGTCCGGGGAATCCACGGGATAGTCGGCGGTCTTGTCGAAATAGGTGGGTTCCAGAGCAATGGAGGCGCAGGTGTCGGAGTTGATGATGAAGGCGTCATCGTGGAGCACCTTGATGGAGGGGTACTTGCCGCCGTGCTTGGCGTGGGTCAGGGTGGACTTGCCGGAGCCGGACAGACCGAACACGGCAGAGACGAACTTGTGGCCGTCAGCCAGGGTGTATTCCTTCTGACCGCCGTGGCAGCTGGCGTAGCCGTTGCGGTTGGCGATGGCCCAGGCCAGGGTCAGGGTACCCTTCTTGTGCTCGCCGAAGTAGCGCATACCCAGAATGGCGGCGCAGTTGGTCTCCGTGTTGAAGTAGCACAGGCACTTGGGGTCGCAGACCTTTTCCTGACCGGGGGCACCGGTCCACTGGGGATCGGAGAAGATGTAGATGTCAGGCTCCTTGCCGTCGCCTACGGGCTTGGAGTTCTTGTACATCTTCACATATTCCGTGGACATATACTGGAAGTTCAGCATCCAGTTGTAGAGGAGGTTTTCCTCACCCTCAGGGATCAGCAGATGGGCCTTCACCATGAACTCGGGGTCCAGACCGATGAACACCTCGGCGTGATACATGGTCTTCCAGCGGGTGTCGTACACGGCGTCCATGACGATCTTATCCAGGGCGGCGGTGTCCACGCCGGGCTTGCCGGTGATGCGGCGGGCGGGGGCGTAGCGGCCGGTGATGGAACCGTCGTTGAACAGCAGGACCTTGGCGTCCGGTTCCAGACCGAATTCCTCGCCCCGGTAGACGGGCATATCGGTGACCACGGTGCCGGGAGAATTTTTGGCCAGCTCATAGGCTTCCTTCAAGGTGTTGACCTTGATGACATTGTTGCCGTAGAACGGAGCTTCGATGATGGAACGGGTCTTGGAAAAACCCACCTGGCCGGGACCAATCTCGGCTCTGGGATAATAGGCCTTTGTGGACATATCGGGATACCTCCTTGTAATCATGGTTGATAACTGTATGATACTGGAACGCAGGGGAAAAAGCAAGTTATGAAGATGACAAGTTCCGGCAAAGAGGACGGTTCCTTTTGTGACTTTTCGCGGCAGGGCGGCGGTTATTTCCGTTCCGCCAGCGCGTCTGTCAGGGCAGCGAACTCCGTTAACGTCAACGCCTCTCCCCGGACCGATGCAGGCAGGCCGCAGGCGGCGATGGCGTCGGCAATGGCGGCCTTGTCCCACCCCGGCAGAGCAGCGGACAGGGAATTGGACAGGGTTTTTCGCCGCAGCAGGAAGGCTCCCTTGATGACCCGGAAGAAAAACGCCTCATCCCGGACGGCCACCGGCGGCTCCTTCCGGCGGACGCACCGCAGAACGGTGGAAGTCACCTTGGGGGCGGGCAGAAATTTCTCCGGGGGGACGTCAAAGAGACATTCTGTTTCCATTTCGTATTGCAGCCGCAGGGGGAACGCGCCGTCGGCGCTGCCTTTGGCGGAGGTGAGCCGCTGGGCGGCCTCCTTCTGGATCAGGACGGTGACGGACTCGATGGCGGGAATATCCACCAGCGCGGTCAGCACGGGCGTGGTGATGTTGTAGGGCAGGTTGGCGCAGACGATGGGCCGCAGGCCAGCGAATTTTTCGCCGATCAGGGCCTTGAGATCCAACCGGGTTACGTCTCCGGGGACGATCTCTACATTAGAATAAGGGGCCATGGTCTCTGCCAGAATGGGCAGCAGCGCCCGGTCCAGTTCAATGGAGACCACCTTGCCGGCCCGCTGAGCCAGCTCGGACGTCAAAGGGCCGATGCCTGGGCCGATCTCCAGCACGCCGCAGGTCTCGTCTGCCTGAGACGCTGCCGCAATGTCAGCGGGGATCTGGGGGTCGATGAGGAAATTCTGCCCCATGGATTTGGAAAAATGGAAGCCGTGGCGTTCCAGCAGCATCCGGATCGTCAGTTCGTCGCAGAGATTCATGGCTCTACCGCCTTTTTTAGAATTTGAATTTCAGTATAGCTGATTTTTAATGGAATCACAACAGGGGGGTGCCGGTTGGTCACAGTTCGTGGATGAAATCCAGCACGCAGTCCCGCAGACGGAGGACCTCCTCCGGCATATTTTTCCGCAGAGGCATCCCCATGCCCAATTCCCGGCCTGCCCGCGGCGTGACCGGCAGCGTCTGGACGCCCTGCGTCCTGCCACGCATCATGATCTCCGTCATCATGGAGACGCCCAGTCCCTTGCTGACCATGCGGATCACCGTTTCATCGTCCACATGACAGGGGCGGATCTGGGGTCGGACGCCCTTGGGACTGAGGGCGGCGTTCACGTCAATGTCGAACCGACCGTAGGGCATCAGAAATTCCTTTCCGTCAAATTCCTCGATGGGGAAGGAGTCCCGTCCCCCGGTGGGGTAATCCTCCGGGAGGATGGCGTACATAATGTCGTTGTACAGCGGTGTCCAGTCGCAGTTGACATAGCTTTGCCTTGCGGCAAAAATCACATCGGTGCGGCCTTCCTCCAGCAGCTCAAAGGGCTCCAATTCGTGGTCCACCATCCGCAGATCCACGTCGGTGTCCGGGCACACCCGGCGGAACCGGTACAGGATCTCCGGCATCCAGTGCATGGCAAGGCTGGCGTAGGCTGCCACACGGATGGTCTCCGCCTTTTTCTGCGTGATGGCGGCGATCTGGTTTTCCAGCTTCGCTGTGGCGCTGAGGTAATCCCGGATGGCGGGCAGAAGAGCCTCACCGTTCTCTGTCAGGGAAATGCCGCTGTGGTCCCGGCGGATGAGGGTCATGCCGATCTCCCGCTCCAGACCGTTGATGAGGTGGGTCAGGCCGGACTGTGTGTAACCCACCACCTCGGAGGCCTTGGAAAAGCTGCCCAGGTTCACTGCCGTCATCAGGATCTCCAGCTTTTTGCTGTCCATGGTTCCCTCCTTCAGCTATGTATTACGATTTGTCATATAACTATTATAACCCTGCGTTTCTCTTTTGCAAGGGTTTCCTATATGATAAGACCCATAAAGGAGATGATGTTCCATGACAACGAAGAAGCTGACGATCCGGCAGAAGCTTTTGGTAGCCGGGACGCTGTTCGGCATGTTTTTCGGCGCGGGCAATCTGATCTTCCCGGTCCATCTGGGACAGATGGCGGGCCGGAACGCCATTCCCGCCATGATCGGCTTTATCATTACGGCGGTGGGGATCCCTGTTTTCGGTGTGGCCGCCATCGGCATCACCCATTCCGACGGTTTACAGACCCTCGCCGGCAAGGTGAGCAAGGGATACGGCATCTTCTTCACCTGTCTGCTGTATCTGACCATCGGGCCGCTGTTCGCCATTCCCAGATGCGCCACGGTGTCCTTTACCACCGGCGTCGCGCCCATGCTGGGGGACAGCGGGGCGGAATGGCTGTATCTGCTGATCTTCTCCGCCGTGTTTTTCGCCTTCGTACTGTTTTTCTCTCTGCGCCCCGGCAAGATCACCGTCTGGATCGGCAAGATCATCAATCCTATTTTCCTGATCTTCTTTGCCGTGCTGATGATCGCGGCGCTGCTGGCCCCCGGTGCCGCCGCGTCTGCCGTGGAGCCGGTGGCGGCCTATCAGAGTGACGCATTTTTCCCCTCTCTGATCGAGGGTTACGGCACCATGGACGCCATCGCCGGTCTGGCCTTCGGCATCGTGGTGATTGACGTGATCCGCCGCATGGGCGTGACCAATGATGACGCCATCGCGGAGGACGTGCTCTCCTCCGGTCTCCTCACGGGCCTGCTGATGGCACTGATCTATGTGGTGTCCATTCTGGTGGGCGCTCAGTCCAGAGGGCTGTTTGAACTGTCTGAAAACGGCGGCGTGGCCCTGACGCAGATCGCCGGGCATTACTTGGGCGGCGTGGGACAGCTTATTCTGGCGGTTACCATTACCTTCGCCTGCCTGAAAACCTCAATCGGCCTGGTCACCGCCTGCGCAGAGACCTTCGACAAGATGACCGGCGGAAAGTTTTCCTACCGGGGTTGGGCCATTCTGTTCACGGCTTTTTCCTTCGCTGTCTCCAACGTGGGCCTCAGTGCCATTATCAACTATTCCATCCCAGTGCTCATGTTGATCTATCCCCCTGCCATCGCCTTGATCACCTTGGCGTTTATCGGCAGATTTTTCGGGCATGACCGCATTGTGTACATCGCCGTGATGATCCCCACATGGATCGCCGCTTTGTTCGACTTTATGAAGACCCTGCCGGGTTCCGCGCAGACGGCCCTCCATCTGGACGCGCCCATTCAGTTCGCCGCAGCCAATCTCCCGCTGTTTGACAAGAATCTGGGCTGGCTGCTCCCGGCGGTCATCGGCTTTGCCATCGGCATGATCTGGCATCTGAGCCGACCAAAGAACGCAGCCGCCGCGTGACGGGATCCCTCGCTGAATCGCCCATTGACGAAAACTGGTTTAATGAACGCAGAGAAAATCAAAAGAAAAGCGGCCCGGAGTTTTCCGGGCCGCTTGCGTATGGGATGGCCGCCGGCTTACTTGCGGTCGTTTTTCTGGTTCTTCTGCTCGTTGGGCTCCTTCTGAGCGTTTTTCTGATTGCTCTCCCGGTTTTTCTCCTGCATGGAACGTGCCTCCTTTCCTGTCCCCACGGGGGGACGGTCTGCGTACAGAAGATAGTGTTGCCGCCGCGGGGAAAACTATTCACAAAAAAGAAAAAATTTCTTGATTTTCCTGTTGACAGATCAGAAATGGTTTGGTATACTATCAAGGCAAAACAAAGAAGGCTGATTGCATCCGCCTCACCTCCAGCATGACGCAAAGAGGTCAACAGCGTTGTTACCAGACTGCCGCAGGGCGGTTTGTTGTTGCGCGGATGCCAAAATGGTATCCGCGTTTTGTGATTTTTAGAAGGAGGTGCTTCGACCATAGCTAAGCAAATGCATGAACTGAATGAGGACATTCTCGACAAGGAGATCCGACTCATCGGCGCTGAAGGTCAGCAGCTGGGCATCATGAGTTCCCAGGAGGCCCTGAAGATTGCAGATGAGCAGGGCTTGGATCTTGTCAAGATCTCGCCCCAGGCCGTCCCCCCCGTTTGCAAGCTCATGAACTACGGAAAGTTCCGCTTTGAGCAGAGCAAGAAGGAGAAGGAAGCCCGCAAGAATCAGCATGTGGTAGAGATCAAGGAGATCCGGATGTCACCGGGCATCGACGTGGGAGACTTCAACACGAAGCTCAAGAACGCCCAGAAGTTCATTGCCGATGGCAACCGGGTGAAGGTTTCCGTCCGCTTCCGCGGCCGCGAAATGGCACATACGGACATCGGCCGGGATCTGCTGAACCAGTTTGCTGAGCAGTGCGCCGAGGTGGCCAACATGGACAAGAGCGCCAAGCTGGAGGGCCGTATGATGTCCATCTTCCTCTCTCCCAAGACGAGCAAGTAAATTTCAAGAGATTTCAATACACGGAAGGAGCAACTACAATGCCGAAACTGAAGACTCACAGCGGCGCCAAGAAGCGCTTCAATCTCACCAAGACCGGCAAGGTCAAGCGCGCCAAGGCTTTCAAGAGCCACATCCTCACCAAGAAGGACACCAAGCGCACTCGTCGTCTGCGCGCAGGCGGTTATGCGGACGTCACCAACATGGACGCTGTCCGCAAGATGATCCCCTACAAATAAGTAACGAGACGTTTGAAATAGGAGGCTACTACAAATGGCAAGAGTCAAGGGCGCGATGATGACGCGCAAGAGAAGAAATAAAGTTCTGAAGCTGGCCAAGGGCTATTGGGGTTCCAAGTCCAAGCACTTCAAGATGGCTAACCAGGCCGTCATGAAGTCCCTGACCTACGCTTACACCGGCCGCAAGCTGAAGAAGCGTGACTTCCGCAGCCTGTGGATCACCCGTATCTCCGCTGCCTGCAAGATGAACGGCATGAACTACTCCACCTTCATGCACGGCCTGAAGGTCGCCGGCATCGAGATCAACCGCAAGATGCTCTCTGAGATGGCTATCTCCAACCCCGCTGCATTCACTCAGCTGATCGAGATCGCCAAGAAGGCTTAATTACACAGTTCTTCAAACAAAAACCTCTTCGGGAAACCGAAGAGGTTTTTTTGCGTGTTGAAAAATAGGGGAGAGGGCTGTCTTTACAGAAAACAGTAAAAGGACGCGCCCATCGGCGCGTCCTCCCGTTCTTATTCCTCAACAGTTTCCTCAGCGGGTTCCGCGTCCTCCGGAACTTCCGGTTCTTCCCAGTCTACCATGGTGCCCACGCAGCGGTTGATGGGCTGGCCCAGCTCGTGGAACTTGGCCTCATAGTCCGTCATAACGCCCACCGGGCCGTTTTCGTGGAGATTCCGGGTGACCTCGGACAGCTCAAAGCCAAACTGGGGCAGCTCCTCCACGGAGAACTCGAACAGGGGCTGGTTGTCAGTCTTGAAGTGGATCTGACCGCCCATTTTCAGCACCTGACGGTACAGCTTCAGGAAGTTGCCGTGAGTCAGGCGGCGCTTGGCATGGCGCTTGCTGGGCCAGGGATCGCAGAAGTTGACGTAGATCCGGTCCACCTCGCCGGGGGCGAAGAACTGGGGGAGCTGGTCGGCGTTGGCGTCCACGAAAAACACATTGGTGAGACCGTCGTTCACACACCGTTCCATGGCCACCACCATGGCGTCCGGCACCATCTCAATGGCGATGAACAGCACATCCGGCTCCGCCGCGGCGGTGCCGTGGGTGAAGCGGCCCTTGCCGCAGCCCAGCTCTACCCGCAGCTCCCGGGCCTGGGGCATCAGATCCCGCCAGTGGCCCCGGTGCTCATAGGGGTCCCGGATCAGCTGCGCGGCGCAGCGCTCCATTCGGGGGACCAGATTCTTCTTCTTCCGCATTCTCATTATCAAAAACCTCCGCAGGTCAAAAATCAACTCATTTTAACATAAAAAAGCGGCGCTGTAAACGGAAGCCTGAAAATGTTAATGAACTAACGTTAGATATTTAACGGAATGCGTTTTGGAGCGGTCAAACCGTTGCGCTGCAATGCTTCTACAGAATGTAGAATATGCAAGAATACTGATTTTACACCAATCTTACACCAATATAGGAGAGCTCAATACAGTCAGTCAGTATTCTCCCTTCATATCTTTATAAAAATGATGTCATGGCTACAAAATTTTATGACTAGTAGGAGTAGTATATATGAGGGAAAACACTGTAATATCTATCACCAACTCTAAGGGTGGTGTTGGTAAGACTACAACAGCACTGAATCTTGCTGCTGCTCTTGCAATTGAAAACAAAAAGGTCCTGCTGATTGACAATGACCCGCAGGGTAATCTTACGGCAGTGCTTGGCTATACGCCGGGTGAACAGATAAATACGCTGGCGAAACTGCTGCTTGTTCAAATCGACTCGCCGGAAGACTTGGAACTGCATCTTCCCCGTGCCGTGATACATACAGAGACTGGCATTGACCTGATCCCAGCTAATAAGCGGCTGGCAGATGCCGCTGCCCGCTTACAGGTTATGCAGCTCTCGCAGTACAACACAGCGGGGGAGGCAGAAACGCTCTGCGAAGAGGTGATGGACAAGCTGTTGGACGCTCTCCGAGAGCAATATGACTACTGCGGCAGGTCGCCGACACACAGAGCGTATATGATCTCCCTGACATACAGGGCATTGCGCCGGAGGATGAATACGTCGCCTGAAACGGTGCGTGTAGACCGCACGAATGGTGCAGCCAAACCGCTAAAATGGTGCAGCCAAACCGCTAAAATGGTGCAAGGTCACCGCAGCCATGGTGCATTGACAGGATAGCCACTAAAATGAGTTCAGCATCGTCAGATGCAAATTCAATTTAGGAGGCCTTATCATGGTCAATCACAAAGAGATCCTTCGGCTGAAAAGTCTGGGACTCACACACCGAGAGATCGTAGATGCCGCTGGTTGCGGTCGCAACACGGTCACACGTACATTAGCCCGGGCTCGGGAACAGAAACTTGACTGGCAGCAAGCTCAGTCCATGTCGCAGCAGGGAGTTTCCCAGCGTTTATTTCCAACCGAGCAAAAGGATCCTGTCTACAAGATGCCGGACTACGAGTGGGTGCACCGTGAGATGCAGAAGAACGGCGTCACCTTGAGCCTGCTGTGGGTGGAATACTGTGAGCAGTGCCATCAGAACGGCGAACTGCCCTATGGCCGTATTGTGAATCTGGCTTCTATGAACAGTTTTGTTGCAGGTCCTAAAATGGCTGCCTATGTGGCGTCAAAGGGTGGTGTTTCCCAGGTGACAAAGGCGTTTGCTAATGAATGGGGCAGTCGGGGCATTCGAGTGAATGCCATTGCTCCCGGCTATATTGAAACGGATCAGACCAGACCACTGATGGATGATGAAAAGCGTTATAAGGAAATTTTGGATCGTATCGCAGTAGGCAGGTGGGGACAGCCGGAAGACTTAGTTGGCCCCGTACTGATGCTCTGTTCAGAAGCTGGTTCTTACTGCAACGGCCTTGTGATGCCCATTGACGGTGGATATTTGGCTCGTTGATTTTTCACGGTCCTTTTCAGCATACGGTAGAACCGCTTTTCGGATTAATTTCAGATAATCAGATTATGATTTTGTTCGATATCAATTTGTAAAATATATTCCCCGAAGTCCCTTGCTTGCTGTGAAAGGCTGGTGTCTATGGCAGAGTCTGCAGACCATGTTGCTATTGCTTTTGATCCCGCACAGATTCGGAAGGCACAGGATAGAAATCCTTTTGTCAAAATTTCAGATATTGTATATGATATTTTGAGCGAAGCAATTCTTTCTTCTACAATTGCTCCTGATAGTAAATTGAATATCTCTAGTATTGCAGAGAATCTGAATATTAGTCATACCCCCGGTTTTTCAAGCAGTAGATCGACTTAAAAACAGTGGATTGATCGTTGAGTCTAATGAAACTAGCAAATACCACAGTTATCGCGTTCTCGATATCAGCAATGAATCTTTGACAAACCTTTTTACTGCCAGAAAAGCGATTGAGACGATAGCGGCCTCTATTTGCGCCACAAATGTAGCATTGATTGATATTGCGCAACTGAAAAAAATGGCTGCAGAATTTCGGACGGTTTGGAGCCTCTACGCTAATGGTCGGGGAACTTCAGCAGACTTTGCAGACAGAGAAACGTTGGACAGAGCCTTTCATAATGAGATTGTTCTTGCCACGGAAAACAATTATCTTATAGACATGTATCACTCAATCCGGGAACCTTTGAACTACCTATCTGTCCGTACCTGTGAGTTTGTTGCATCAAAAGGGGAACGGGATAATATCATTATCATCAGTGCTCAACATGTTGATATTTGTCGAGCTATTGAGTCTGGCTTCCCAGAAATGGCTCGACAGGCGATGGAGCGTCATATTGACTTCTGTCACGAAAGATGTCTGCTTGATCGTTAAATTTTGTGTGCACTTATTGAAAAAGAATCCCAGGGGGCGTTATTGATATGATCCCCCTTGATGGTATCCACTCAATAATCGCCCGTAACCAAAGAGCACAATCTGGGCATAGCCCAGATTGCGTATGCCGCTCTGCAAAATCAGATCGACCAGCGAAATTGAGCAGCGGTTCCGCTTGAATTGAGCAATGGGACCGCCCGGATTGAGCAGTCCCACCGCTCAGGTTGAATATGGACAGCACAAAACTGTCAAGGTATCATAAATACGGTCGGAGTCAGATGTCTTGCAGCCCCTTCCGCTTGCGCATGGATTCCTTGCCGCCAAGGACTATGGTGTAGGCGTCATGAACAATTCGGTCGCAGATGGCATCAGCCAGCAGTGGGTCAGACAGCTTTTCCGGCCAGCCCGGAATGTCAAACTGGGAACAGAAGATCGTGGAGTTTCGCTTGTACCGGGACTCCACGATTTCCAATAAGTCCCTGGCTTCCGTTTCTTTCGTAAACATAAAAGCTAATGGCGAATAGACTCCTATGAGATAATAGTATTTTCGGCTGTGAACTCCCGACATCTGGCGGTTAGTTACGCCCGACGCGAATAGGTATTGGCGTCCGGCTGAAATAGCCCGAATTTCTTTATGAGAGATGATATAACTCTAGTTTGTGCGGTCTATCAAAAAGTTTCTTGTGTTGATCCAGCAAAAATGATATCATGAGACATATCGTTTAGTTGGTCCGGGAAGAAAAACATTTAAGCGGAAGCATCTGTTCAGAGTGAATGCTACGAAAGGATACTGTGTACCCAATCGTAGCGCTGCCTGCCCACTGTCCTGGAAGCAAAGACGGAAAACGGAGGATAGACCATGAAGCTTGTGATTATTGATGGCCAGAGCGGCCGCATGGGTGCTCTGATTGCAGAGCGAGTGAAGGCGGCAAAACTGCCCTGTAAGGTTTTAGCGGTGGGTACCAATGCCATCGCCACTGCCACCATGATGAAGGCAGGTGCGAATCAAGGAGCCACCGGGGAAAACCCAGTGATGGTAGCCTGCCGTACGGCGGATGTTATCGTTGGACCCATCGGTATCTTGTCGGCCGATGCCTTGTCAGGAGAAGTTACCCCAGCCATGGCGGTAGCCATTGGACAAAGTGCTGCCAAAAAGCTGCTGCTTCCGGTAAACCGACACTGCGGTCATACCATGGTGGGCCGTCCGGGATCTGACTCTGTCACAACTGGTGGACGAGGTGGTGGAGCAACTGCGACTCCTGTGTGCGGAAGAACTCATTACCATGTAATGTCGCTGACCAAGCCGATTTTATAGGATCTCTGTGTTTTTCAACTATTTCAGGTAAGCTACTCCCATGCAGAGTGTCCTTATAGGATCTGAGTATCCTGTAATGGACACTCTGCTTTT
>OLFV01000905.1_pt1 | contig 31753 bp, 29 predicted proteins | sample 1605551 | NCBI WGS metagenome assembly OLFV01 (sample SAMEA3888922, study PRJEB22519) | human gut metagenome | biome: human gut; feature: human-associated habitat; material: faeces | place: Denmark | collected 2011 | reverse complement strand
CTTCGCGAGACATTCGGCCGCTCCTCGCCCCTCCATGCCGCATTGCCATGCGGCGGGGGACGCCCTCAAAGCTCGCTGACGCTCGCTCCTGCGGCGGTTAAAGCAGCATACTTCTCTTTATCAACCGTAAATTTGAACAGAGCCTTTGTTATTGAAAATATCTGCCGGCCGGCCCCTGTGCTCCGGCTCGCAGGTTTCACGCCTCCATCGGAACTATACGCCGCAAGTCAATTGCGGCGACACCGGAGGAAGAGGGCGCGGCGCCCCTGGCCGTCAGCGCGAGCGCCTTGCGGACAAGGAGAGCGGAGATGAGTCTCGCCCCGTTCGACTCCATAGAGCATTTCGTTCATGAAATGCTCTACGCCCTCCGCACGGCATGAGTGACGGCAATCCCCTCGAGAAGGGAGGCGGTAATCAGGCAGTGCTTCACGATTCTCGCGCAATGTTCGAGCCTGGAGACGTGCTCGTCATCCACGTCCACAGCGACATCTATGGCGATTTCAGCCAGACGCATGGCGCCTTCGGCATTCATGCGCTTGACGCCCCTGGCCGTGGCGCGAATCGCCCTGAACGGGACATCGCGGGCAACCAGCGCGGCCCGGATGCTTCCGCAGTAGCAGCTGAGCGCGGCGGAAAGCAGCAGGATGGAGGAATTGCCGCCTCTGGCGTCTTCCGGATAGCCGGAATAGTCCATGACAATATCGCCCAATACCGCTGAGCCGGTCTGGATGGTGTATCTATCGCCTTCCTGAACGAATCCGATCTGAATTTCCTGTGACATGCCGACTCCAATCAGAGCATTCTGCTGTTGAAAGTATCTGCCGGATCGTATGTTCCGCCCGCAGTTTTTACGTCTGAAGCCGCAGCGTTACGCCGCAGACACATTGCGGCGACTCCGGAAGAAGGGGGGCGCCATGCCTGCCGCGCCCGCGCCGCCGGCGGTTCGGAAGCGAAGCTATCCGGCAAGTCTGAGGGGCTCGGCCATCTGGCGGAGCAAAGCGGAAACGGAATACAGGGCAAGGGCCGAGCTGCGGGGATTTTCCGACAAGGGAGCCGGCGTCGTCGTGATGTCAAGAATACACTTTCCGGCCCGCGCCATGATCCGATGCCGGGTTCCTCCTGCCAGAGGATCCGCGATCAGACGCATGCGGGTCTTCCCGGGGCCCTGCCCTGCCAGGGCCAGCGCAACAGCGACATTGACGTTGGCCGGAAAACGCCGGATAGCCTCCCCCGCGGTTCCGTCAAAAAGCAGACGAGCTTCCGGGGAAACCGACATTCCTTCCTCTCCGGAAACTGCGGGCAGATCGGAAAGGTCGTTCAGACCGAGACTCACGGGATGCTTGACAGTGGTCAGCGAAAGGCTGTCCAGTCCCATCTCCCGCAGCGCGCGGACGCCGTCCAGCCCGGCGATGGCCCCGGACGGCACATGAACCGGCGAAGAAGCTGCCATAACTTCATCCAGCAGCCCGGCGTCCAGCGCAAAACCGCCGACGCTCAGACATACGATTTCCCTGCGCGCCGCCAGCGCCGCCCGGACTATCGCGGGCATGGCGTCGGCGCTGGCCGTTTCCACAACGAGATCACACGCGGCAACAGCCTCTGCGGCGGAAAGAACCGGAACCCCCAGCTCTTCTCCAAGCCGCGCGGCATGCCCATGCGTGCGCGAGGCAACGGCCGCCAGGACATACTGCCGCTTCAGGTTGTCCCTGATATGGAGCGCAAGCAGACGCCCGATGGTGCCGCATCCGATAATGCCGATACGTTTGCATTCCATAGACGCGAATTCCTGTCATTATGGATAGAGCATTTCACGATTGAAATGCTCTGCGGAGTCGAGCAGGACGAAACTCCGCGCGGCGCCGGAGCAGCCGCAATTCACTTGCGGCGTTAAACGACGGCGGAGGCGTGAAACCTGCGAGTTCGAACACGGGGTCCGGCCGGCAGATATGCTCAATCGCGAACTGCTCCAAGACAAAGGCCGTGTTCCCGGAAGAACACGGCCGAAAAAACAGCGTTCCCGGAGTCTTCTTCAGCGGAACTACAGAACCGCCACAGCTTCAATTTCCACACGCGCTCCCTTGGGAAGAGAGGCCACGGCCACACAGGAACGTGCGGGGGCGTCGCTCTTGAATGTTTCGGCATAGACACTGTTTACAGCCTGAAAATCCGCCATATCGGTCAGAAAAACGGTTGTCTTCACGACCTGTTCGGGCGTGGCCCCGGCAGCGGCAAGCACCGCCTTCATATTCTGAATGGCACGGGCGGCCTGTTCCCTGACATCCTGGGAAACAAGCTCGCCGCTGGCCGGATTCATGCCGATCTGGCCGGAAAGATACAGAACGCCCCCGGCCCTGATCGCCTGTGAATACGGCCCGATGGCCGCGGGAGCCTCAGCAGAGAAAATGACGTCTTTCATGAAGGCAGCCTCCGGGGAACTACTTTTTCCAGTTGAATGTAAACACCTGCTCCACGTCGGGATGCAGACTCAGATGGACGGGACAGGTATGGGCGCAACGCTCAATCGCGGCCTTCTGCCGGGGGCTGTATTCCCGATCCGGCATGTCAAAGATGATTTCGATTTTTCCGATGCGCCTGGGATCGGCGCTCATGGTCTTGACAATGTCAATGGATGTTCCGGTCACGTCAACGTCATGCGTTCTGCCGTAAATGCCGATGATGGTCATGCAGCATGCGGCCAGCGCGGTGGCGCACAAATCAGTGGGGGAAAAAGCTTCGCCCTTGCCGTTATTGTCCACCGGGGCATCGGTGACAAGGGTAGTTCCGCTCGCCACATGCGTGCATTCCACGCGCAGATCCCCAAGGTACACAGCTTTCATGTTCGCCATACCGTTCTTCTCCTTATGTTGGCGGGAAGCTTTCTTTTGCGGCAGCTTAACTCCGATCCGCACACTAGTCAACAGTCTACTGTCGACAGATTTTATTGCGGAATAATATTGAAGAATCCTTGGCCGCCGGAGGCGCGAGCGCAGCGAACCTTGAGCGACGACGCCCCGCCGCATGGCAATGCGGCATCTTCCGGAGCAGGGAGCGAGCCTTTGGGCGGATGAGCCGCACAAAGCGCAGGCGATCCGGCCGTGCATACATGGTGCCTTTTTGCCCTTGTGGAACACGGGCCGCCTTTGCGGCAACGAATGTTGCCGCTGGACTGGTGACACCCCCGCTCCGCGGTATTTGCGCCGTATAAGCCGCAAAGCGGCTTGACGGGAGGCACGAAAATCAGTCGCCCACGGCGCGGCAGAGCCACGAACTGCTCCTGATTTTCGGGGCTGCTGACTTTGTCAGCAACCTGGCGGCAATGAATGCCGCCCTCATGACGGGGCAAAGGCACATGTCCCGCGCAGAGCTGTCAACATAGTTTGACAACAGGACCCTGTCGACAGAAAAGGCCGTGCGTTTTCGTAAAAACAGGCATCTCTCCGGAGGGTGAAAATCACTCGGTGAGCCCTATTCTTCCGGGAAATGGGCCTTCCCCGTTCCGCGGGGTTTGTCGTCAGGCGGAACGCAATACCGGGCAAGCCGTTCCGCCGATTCGGCATAGTGTTCGCGCACGGCATTTTCAATGCGCCTGCGCTCCCCCGAACACAGCGCCTCGTAAATACGGTTGTGCCTGTCGTACAGCTCTTCCGGCGTATAGAGCGTCCGCCACCGCTCATACATGAGGAACTTGGAAATCACGCGGCTGGAACGGCTGGCGAGCGAACGGATCAATGGATTATCCGAAAGGGAAAGAATCGTTTCATGAAACTCCGTGCCCAGGGAGGCGTGTTCCTCAAAAGCGCCTCCCGCTCGCACCGCCTCGCGCATCCGTCCGACAAGCGCCGCAAGTTTGCCGTGAACCTCGGCGCTCAATCCCTTTGCCGCGTTGACGGCCGCGGCGCTTTCCAGCAGTCCGCTCAGTTCATAGCTGTTGCGGATGCCGTCGGGCGTAAGAATGGTAACGCATTTGCCCCGCTTGGGATGCGACATGAGAAGCCCTTCGGCTTCAAGCTGATACAGGGCCTCACGCACCGGAGCGCGGCTGATGCCGCACTCCCCGGCCAGAGCAGCCTCTCCCACGCAGTCGCCGCCGCGCAACCTGCCGCTGCGGATACGCTGCCTGATAAGCTGGGCGACCTGGTCACTATACGTCTGCTTGCTGAATTGCTGCACGTCTCCTCTCCTGTTTGCTCAAGGAACGCTATAGGCCAACCATGGAGTCATCGTCAAACGCGGCGAGGCGACATGCTCACCAGATCACCCCGTACGGGCGACACCACGTCGAGCGCGCCGGGAGATACGGCAACAACGACGCCGCGTCTGCCCGCATTGACAAAAAGCTCCGCCAGTTCATCCAGCGTTTCCTGCATGAACACGGGCAGCGGGCTTTTCAAGCCGAACGGACATATCCCGCCGGGCAGGTATCCTGTCAGTTCCCGCGCCACATCAGGAGACGACGGGGCAAGACGGCCAATTCCGGAAAGCCGCTCAAGCTTGCGCAGAGAAACCCTTTCATCCCCATGCATGAGAACCATGACCGCACGTCTTTCCGCTCCTTCCTTCCCATTGTCGAACACCAGGCTCTTGACCACTGCATGTTCGTCGATGCCGAGCCGGAGGGCGGCCTCACGCGTTCCTCCGCGCTCAGCATAGTCATAGTCCATACGCCGGGCGGGGATTCCCGCCTCTTCCAGTATTTTCAAGGCTGCGGGCATTTCGCTGCCGTTTTCCATGCTGTCCTCCTGCGGCTGCTCACGGCATGTCAATATTTGTCGACAAAAATCCGTCGACAAATATTGACATGCCGTTTTTTCTTTCACATACTGTCGACAGAATAACAAGAGGCATTCCCCACCCGCTCAATAACCGTTTTCTGTTCAGGAGAATAGTATGAACGCCGAATGTATCGGCCTTGTCTGCCGCGACTGCGGGACGAAGATTGCCGAATCCGAATTTTCTCTGACCTGCCCAAGCTGCGGGGCCCCCATGCGCGTCGAATTTGCGGCGGGCGCCCTCAGAAAGGCTCTGCAGGACGGCATGCCTCCGTATGATGACCGATCCTATCTATACCAGTGGCGTTCCATCCTGCCTCTCTCCGACGAGTCCCTTATTGACCGGGTCAGCCTTGGCGAAACGGAAACACCCCTCCTGCGTTCCCATCGCTATGGCCGGAAAAGAGGAATCTCCGACCTTTACTTCAAGCTCGAACAGGGTCCCACGCTGTCTCTCAAGGACAGGGGAACGGCGCTGTGCGTGCTTAAAGCCCTGGAGCAGGGCAGCGAAACAGTCTGCCTTTCCTCTTCCGGAAACAACGCGGCCAGCATTTCCGCGTACGGATCACGCGCGGGGCTGCGCCCCGTGGTATTCGTCCAGAAGCACGTCTCCGCCGCCAAGATTTCCAAAAGCCTTGTCTATGGGGGCAACGTCATCCGCATTGACGGCGACATGGCCGCGGCGAGCCGCCTGTGCGGGGAAATGGTAAGGAAAAAGGGCTGGTATCAGTGCGGAGGTCCAAATCCCTATCGTGTTGCGGGCAAGCGCACCTTTGCCTACGGCATCGTGCAGCAGCTCGGCCGGGCTCCTGATACCGTGCTGATCCCCTGCGGCGGCGGCGCGGGCATGGTAGCGGCCTTTGACGGCTTTTCCGAAATGCTGGAAGCGGGACTCATCGACCGTATGCCGCGTCTGGTAGGAGTGCAGCTTGCGGCATGCAATCCCACGGCAACGGCCTTTCACGCGGGGAAGGACGTGGTGACGCCGGTGGAAAAAAAGCCCTCTCTGTCCGACGCGATCATGAACAACAATCCCTACTGGGGCAAATACTGCCTTCAGGCCGTACGCGCCACCGGCGGAACCATGCTCTCCGTCACGGACGAAGAATTCATCCGCGCCATCCGCGAACTGGGCCGCGAGGAGGGCATCTTCACCGAACCGGCCGGAGCCGTTTCCGCAGCGGCGCTGACAAGGCTCCTTGACGCTCCGGGCTTTGAACAGCCGGGCCTCACCGTCTGCAACCTGACCGGGCACGGTCTCAATGCGCCTCAGGTTGCCACCGGCGATGAAGAGTATCCCGGGCTTGTTGAAGCGACTTCGGCCGCTGTGGACAAGTATCTGCAGGAACAGGCGGTTTCCGGAGCAGGCCGGCTCCGGAGCGCCTTGTGATTGAAACTCTCTGTCAGCCGGGACCGTATGTTCCGAACCGCAGGCTTCACGCCTCCGCCGCTTCATGCCGCAGGCGGACAGACGAGATTCCGCAGAGCATTTCAACAGCAACATGCCTCAGGGACAGTCGAAGCCTCCCGCTCACGGAGAGAAATACGTCCGCAAGTGTTCGACAGCGCGCGACCATCAGCCGGACATTCCCGCGGCACCGCATATCGGGCATTCCCGCCATCACCTCAAGGAGGTTAGTATGAGAAAACTTTCCTGGCTCCTCACCCCATTTATGGTTCTGGCCCTCGGCATGGGCGGAACTGCTCTGGCCCGGGATTTCGTCATCGGCGTGGAGAGCATAGCTGAAACCCTTGATCCGCATGACTCCATGGCAGGTCAGGGTTTTGACTACCGCGGCCATGTGTATGACTCCATCGTCTGGCTGGACGGCACGGGCAATCCCCAGCCGGGGCTGGTGACCGAATGGAAGGCGGTTGATCCCAATACATGGGAACTGACCGTGCGCCCGGACGTGAAGTTCCATAACGGAAGCCCGCTCACCGCCGATGATATCGCCTTTTCCCTGTGGCGCACATGCAATGTCCCCGGCACGGACAACCCCATGGCCATTGTCGGCAATCTGGTGAGCGAGCGCATCGTCGTCTCGCCCACCAAGCTGATCCTGAAAACCGCCGCTCCCCAGCCCATTCTCATGCGGTATCTGGGCATTGTTCCCGTGGTATCCAGGGCCGTGGGCGAAAAGCACATGCAGGTGAACGACTACAATACGGGTGTGGCCAGCATCGGCACAGGCCCCTATAAACTGAAGGAATTCGTGACCGGCCAGCGTATCGTGCTCGAACGCAACGACGATTACTGGGGAAAGAAACCGGCATGGGAAACAGTGACACTGCTCAATATCGAAAAACCGGAAAGCCGGGTTTCCGCTCTTCTGGCGGGTGATGTCGATCTGATTAACAACGTGCCCGCGGAACAGCTCGCAAGTCTGGACAATAATTCCGACGTCAGGGTATGGCGGGCCAAATCATCCCTGTTCCGCTTCCTGATCATGGATCAGTTCACGGATTCCCCCAGTGACATGACCGACAACGACGGCAAGCCCATGACCCGGAACCCGTTCAAGGATCAGCGGGTACGCAGGGCCATTTCCCTGGCCATCAACCGCGAGGCGCTGATCGAGACGGCGCTGGAAGGGCTCGGCATTCCTGCCGGGCAGTTGCTCGACGAAGGTTTTTCCGGCGTGGACCCCACACTGAAGCCCGACGCCTATGATCCGAAGGAAGCCAGGCGCCTTCTTGCCGAAGCGGGGTACCCCGACGGGTTCAGAGTTGTGCTGCATGGTTCCTCCGGCCATTACTACAATGCTCCGCAGGTGGTGGAAACCATCGGCCAGATGCTGGCGCGCGTAGGCATCAAGACCTCCATTGAAATTCACCCCCGCGCCGAATACTCCAGAGCGGGACGCCGCTTTGAATACAGCTTCGCCCTGTTCGGCTGGGGCGTGTATGTGGGCGAAACCAGCGAAACCATCATGGCACTGCTCATGACAAACGACCCCGAGACCGGCACGGGCTTCGCCAACCGCGGCAGGTATTCCAATCCTGCAGTGGATCAGGCCGCCCGGGAAGCTCTCGCCGAATTCGATCCCGTCAAGCGGGACAAGCTGCTGGCCAGAACCGTGCGCATCGCCATGGAAGACTACGGCGTCATGCCTCTCTACTTCGGCATGGGGGTATGGGCATCCAGAGCCGATGTCAACTTCGATGCCCGCGCGGACAGCCGTACCCTGGCCATTCTGGCCGCCCCGGCGGATGCCGGCAGGTAAGTGCTCCGCGGGCAGGCTCCGCATCGGAGCCTGCCCGTCCCGCATGACGACCGGCATGCTCCAGCCCGTCCCAGAGGGGGATGCATCATGTTTGCTTTCTTTGTCCGGAGACTCGGTCAGGCAATTCTGGCCCTCTTCTGCACATCGATACTCATTTTTCTTGCGGTCTATGCCATCGGCGATCCTGCCGAAGTCCTTATCGACCCGCAGGCAACCGACGCGCAGGTGGCGCATCTGCGGGCCGTGCTCGGTCTGGACAGGCCGCTCTGGCAGCAGTATCTCCTCTTCCTGGAGAGGGCGATGCATGGCAGCCTCGGTCTCTCCTACTTCTACAAGGTAGATGCGCTTGATCTTATCCTCCAGCGCATGCCCGCCACCATCGAGCTGGCTCTCACGGCTTCGCTTCTGGCCCTTCTCATCGGCATTCCCCTGGGCTTCATCGCCGGCGTCCGGCACGACACCATGCTGGGGCGCTCCATCATGGGCTTTTCCATCGCCGGTTTCAGCCTGCCCGCGTTCTGGGTGGGGCTGTGCCTGATCAAGTTCTTCGCCGCGGATCTCCATTGGCTTCCCTCCATCGGCAGAGGTGAAACGCGCGAGCTGTTCGGCATACAGTGGAGTATTCTGACGCTTGACGGCTGGGCGCATATCATTCTGCCCGCCATCACTCTCTCCCTGGCCAAGCTCGCCCTCATCATCCGCCTGACCCGGGCAGGAGTGAGAGAAGCCATGCTGATGGACTACATCAAGTTCGCCCGCGCCAAGGGCCTGCCCCCCCGGCGCATTCTCGGCGTCTATGTCATGAAGAACATCCTCATCCCCATCATCACGGTGTTCGGTCTCGAACTCGCCCGCCTGCTCACTGGCGCCATGATCGTGGAATCAGTATTCGCCTGGCCCGGCATGGGCAAGCTTCTCATCGACTCCATGGGAGTTCTTGATCGGCCCATTCTCGTTGCCTTCCTCCTCATCACCGTGGCAACCTTCATCATCATCAATTTCATCGTCGACATGCTCTATTCGGTCATAGACCCCCGCATTCGCCTTGGAGGAGGCCGCAATGGCTGACAGTTGTCCCGCCCCCGCTCCCCGGCAGGAAGAAAGCCGCTTCCGGCGGATCGCCAGGGAATATTTTGAAAGCCCCCTGGCCACGATCGCCCTCGTGGTCTTCTGCATCATCCTGCTGGCCGCCCTGTTCGCTCCCTGGATCTCGCCCCAGAATCCCTATGATCCGCTGGAAATCAACTTCATGGATGCCCGTCTTGCCCCCGGCAGCCATGCGTCGGAAAGCGACATGACCTACTGGCTCGGCACCGACGCGCAGGGCAGGGACATGGTCAGCAGCATTCTCTACGGCATCCGTATCAGTCTGGCCGTAGGCGTTCTCAGTTCGTTCATCGCCATGCTGGTAGGGGCCGCTCTCGGCCTTGTCTCTTCCTATCTGGGCGGATTCTTCGATGCCCTGCTCATGCGGATTGTGGAAATCCAGATAAGCCTGCCCTCGGCACTGGTGGCGCTGGTGTTCATCGCCCTGTTCGGCCGCGGCGTGGACAGGCTCATCATCGCTCTGGTGCTGGTGCAATGGGCCTACTTCGCCCGAACCGTGCGCGCGTCCGCCCTTTCGGAAAGGAACAAGGAATATGTTGAAGCCGCAGCCTGCCTTGCCATGCCCACATGGCGGGTCATCTTCCAGTATATCTTCCCCAACTGTCTCGCCCCCCTTCTGGTTATCGTAACCATCCAGATGAGTCACGCCATCACGCTTGAAGCCTCGCTGTCCTTTCTCGGCCTGGGACTCCCCGTCACCGAGCCATCCCTGGGGCTGCTCATCTCCAACGGCTTCCGCCATCTGATGAACGGACGCTACTGGATCAGCATGTATCCCGGTCTGGCTCTCTTTGTTCTGGTCATGGCGATCAATCTGGTGGCTGACAGGCTGCGCGATATTTTCAACCCCAGGCTGCAGCGCTGAAGGAGCTTCCATGTCCGACATCGTTCTCGACGTTGACAACCTGCACACGCACTTCTTCACCCGACGCGGTCTGGTACGCGCCGTGGACGGCGTGAGCTTCCGCGTGCGCAGAGGCGAAGTGCTTGGCCTGATCGGCGAATCCGGTTCCGGCAAAAGTGTGACCGGCTTTTCCGTTCTGCGTCTGGTGGACGCCCCGGGCCGTATTGTAAAAGGACGGATCAACTTTCTCGGGCAGGACATGGCCCGGCTGAGCGAGGAAGAAATGCGCGCCCTGCGCGGATCGCGCATTGCCATGATCTTTCAGGACCCGATGATGACGCTGAATCCGGTTCTGCGCATAGACACCCAGATGATCGATGCGGTCATGGCCCACGAATCCGTCAGCAGATCCGAAGCGCGCATCCGGGCCAGGGACGCCCTGGGGAAGGTGGGCATTCCCTCCCCGGACGAGAGGCTGAAGGCATATCCCCATCAGTTTTCCGGAGGCATGCGCCAGCGCGTGGCCATTGCCATCGCCATGCTGCACCGGCCGGAACTGCTTATCGCCGATGAACCCACAACCGCCCTTGACGTGACCATACAGGGTGAAATCCTGAGCGAAATGCAGACATTGTGCAAGGAAAACGGCACCTCGCTGATCTGGATCACCCATGACCTCGCCGTAGTGGCCGGGCTGGCCCACGCCATCTGCGTCATGTACGCCGGAAAAATCGTGGAATACGGCCCGGTAGACGATGTGCTGGATCGGCCGCTGCATCCGTATACGCAGGGTCTGCTGCGTTCCATACCCGGCGAAAATCTGGCGGAAAAAGGGCAGCCCCTCCACCAGATTCCCGGCTCCATGCCCTCGCTTCTGTCTCTGCCGCCGGGCTGCGCCTTCGCGCCCCGCTGCGCATACGCCAGGGCGGAATGTCAGACTCCGCCCGACATGCGCACTGAAGGAGAGCGCTCCGTCCGCTGCCTTTTTCCGCTTGTCCATGACCGCGCCGCTGGAGGCAGAGAATGAACACACCTTTTCTTGAAGTGCGGGGGCTGTCCAGAAACTTTGCGCGCAGGCTGACTCTCTCCGAGAAGATAGGCAATCTTTTCGGCTGCGGGTACAGGGAACAGGTCGTGCATGCCGTGGACGACGTATCTCTGACCGTCGCAAGGGGAGAAGTGCTCGGGGTGGTGGGAGAATCCGGCTGCGGCAAGTCGACCCTCGGCCGCATGATCTGCGGCATTCTGCCGCCCAGCTCCGGAGAAGTGCTGTTCCAGGGAAACAGCCTTCATGCCCTGAGCGGAAACGAGCGCCGCAAGACACAGCTCCAGTTGCAGATGATCTTTCAGGATCCCTTCGCGTCACTCAACCCGCGCATGCGCGTCCGGGATATCATCGGCCATGCGCCGCTGGTGCACAGGCTGGTCGCGCCCGAACAGATGGACGATTTTGTGGACGAACTGCTGATCCAGGTCGGCCTGGATCCAGGTTACAAGCGCCGCTATCCTCATCAGTTTTCCGGCGGGCAGCGTCAGAGAGTGGGGATCGCCCGTGCGCTCGCCGTATCACCCAGCGTACTGGTATGTGATGAATCCGTGGCGGCGCTGGACGTCTCCATTCAGGCGCAGATTCTGAATATCTTCATGAAGCTGCGCGACCGGCTCAACCTGACATGCCTGTTCATCAGCCACGATATCGGCGTGGTCCGCCACATCTCCCACAGGGTGGCAATCATGTATCTGGGACGGCTGGTGGAACTCGGAACCAGCGACGATATCTTCGGCTGCCCCACCCATCCATATACGCGGCTTCTGCTCGACGGCGTTCCCCGGATCAGCCAGCGCCATTTCGCCTTTCATCACATCTCCGGAGAAATCCCGTCACCCCTGGCCCCGCCTCCCGGCTGCCATTTCCATCCGCGCTGCCCCCTGGCCACGGAACAATGCAAAACGGAACGCCCGCATCTGCGGGAAATATCCCCCGGCCACCTCGCGGCATGCTTCAAGGCATGACCGGACAGCGTTCGCCAGCCGGCCCCGCACACCTTTCATCGCGGAAGGAAAACTTCCGCGCACAGGAGACTCCCTGATGATCCGTCCTCCCCTTCCTCCCCACGCCAATCCCGACGCCGCTCTTCTGACCTGCTGCGAGGAGGCCGAGGAGCGCGTGCTTGAGCTGACCGAACGGCTGGTCAACATGGACTCCGGCACTGATGATCTGCCGGGTCTGGAACGCAAGGCCCATGTCCTTGCCGACATCTTCCGCAGCCTGGGCGCGAACTCCGTGGAACTGCGCGAAGCGCCGGAACCGCGCCGGGGCACCTACAATGTAGTGGCCGTCTTCAAGGGCACAGGCAGGGCCCGCGTGCTCATGCTCACTCACTACGACACTGTTTTTCCCGCCGGGGAAGCGGCCCGCCGCCCCTTCCGGCGGGAAGGAGACATGGCCTACGGGCCGGGCGTGGCCGATATGCAGTCTTCCATCGCGCTGCTCATCGCGGCTGTCGAAATTCTGCACAACAAGCTGGGACAACGCAACTATGATACCCTGACCATACACTGCAATGCGGACGAGGAAACCGGTTCCTACGGCAGCCGCGCCCTTATCCGGGAACTGGGGCGCTCCCATCATGTGTCCTACAACATGGAGCAAAGCGGCAGGGAAGGCGAGCTGATCACCATATCAGGACGCGGCATCGCCAAGGGCACTCTTGCCGTGACCGGCATCGCCTCCCACGCCGGGGGCGGACCGGAAAAGGGCCGCAACGCCGGTTACGAACTGGCTCATCAGCTTCTTCAGCTCCGGGATCTGTCCCGCCCCGAAATCCGCACGGGAGTTCACTGGACCATGGGCAGTTTCGGACACAAGCTCAACGTCATTCCGGATCATGCTGAGGCCTTCGCCGATATCCGGGTGACCCGCGTGGACGAATTCGACCGCATCCGGGCCACCATCGAGGAAAGAATCAAGAACAGACTCATTCCCGACTGCCGCGTCAAATTCGACATGGATATCAGCGTGCTTCCCTTCCAGAATGATCCGGTCACGCTGTCCCTGGCGGAAAAGGTCGTGGCCTTTACGGAACGGGAACTGGGACGCAGGCTGGGTTTCCGACACGCGAACGGCGGCAATGATACCAGCCACTGCGCCCAGGTTTGCCCTTCCCTGGACGGATTCGGCCTGGGCTGCCTTGACAACCACAGTCCGAACGAAGCTCTCCCCCTCGCCACGATTGTTCCCCGGCTGTATATTCTGCTCCGCACATGGCAGGAAACCTTCGCCGGCCGGATGCTGAACCTCGGGGAGCAGGACAGTCCGCGCTGAACCTTCCCTGTTCCGCTCCCCGGCCGTCCTCTCCCTCTGGAGCGTTTTGCCATTGAAAATATCTGCCGCAGGCTTCACGCCTCCATCGGAGCTTAACGCCGCAAGTGAATTGCGGCTGCTCCGGTATCGCGGCGCAGTCTCGCCCCGCTCGACTGAAGTAGGGCATTTCATGAGCGAAATGCCCTACGGAGAACTTGCCAGAAAGGATTTCATCGGCTTCACCGTCGTGTCAGGAACACCTTTTCCCCTGAAAGGATCTGATGAAGCCGTTCAGGAGCAAACCGTCTCCCGTCCGTCCAATGCCTGCTCACCCTTCACAACACAGAGGCACTTCAATGAATCCCGAATTTCATGTGAATTTTCCGGCTGAAGCGGAAACAACACGTGTCCTCGGCGTGCACCGCCAGTCCGGAGGACAGCACCCCGCCCTCGCTCCCGAAGTTTCAGCCGCGCTGCTCAGGCATGGCCCTGACGCTTCCTCCGGCAGGACCATGCCGCTGATACTGCAAGGCCCGGAGAGGACAGAAAATATCCTGCTTGCGGATCTGGACGGCCTCCCGGACTGTTCTCCCCGGAGCTGCCGCAGGTTCGGAGGCATGCTGGCCGACGCCCTGCGCGGGCATTCCTCGGTGCTGTTCCGCACGGAAGACGTCTTTCCCGGAGAAAGGCCCGATGACTGTGCCCTGCTGCATATCCTGGCCGGGTACTGTTCCCGGCAGTACAGTTTCGACCGCTACCGCGCCCCGGAAAAAGCATGTCCGCCCCAGCGCATGTTCGTGGAAGACGCCGGTTCGGAGCGTCTGGCCGCTCTGTGGCTCCGGCAGGGCCGCATCGTGGAGGCGTCACACCGGGTCAGGCAGATGGTGTCTGAACCGCCCAATGTCCTGTATCCCGAAAGCATGGCGGCGATGGCTCTGCAACTGCGCGATCTCGGGCTGGTGGTGGACGTGCTGGATGAAAGGGAACTGCGCCGTCTGGGTATGGGCGCGCTGCTCGGCGTGGGACAGGGCAGTGACCGTCCGCCGCGGCTGGTGCTTCTGCGCTGGCAGGGACACAGCGATCCGGCCGCCCCGCCCGTGGCTGTGGCGGGCAAGGGAATCACGTTCGACTCCGGAGGGCTGAGTCTCAAGACCCGTCCAAACATGCGGGGAATGAAACATGACATGGCAGGGGCGGCTGTGGTGCTGGAACTGCTGCGCTGCGCCGCGGAAACGCGTCTGCCGATCAATGTGGCCGGAATCCTCGCCCTGGCGGAAAACATGCCCTCGGGGAAAGCCCTGCGTCCCGATGATATCATCCGAACCCTGTCCGGCAGGCATGTAGAGATCGTCAGCGCCGACGCCGAAGGGCGCATGGTGCTGTGTGACGCGCTGTCGTATGCCGTCACGCGGCTTGCGCCATCCTGCCTCATTGACATCGCCACACTCACCGGGGCCATGTCCACCGCGCTCGGCTGGCAGAAGGCCGGTCTGTTCAGCAACGACGACAGGCTGGCCGAAGCTCTGTTCGAGGCCGGAGAAGAGACGGACGAACGGCTCTGGCGCATGCCTATGGACGAGGATTACGATACCCTGCTGAAAACGGGCGACGCGGATCTGGAAAACGCCACGTTCGGCCAGAATGCGCGCAGCATCTTTGCCGCCAAGTTTCTGGAACAGTTTGTGGACAACACCCCGTGGGCCCATATCGATATCGCGGGAACAGCGTGGAGCGACGCGGATACTCCCATGTCACGCAGGGGAGCTACCGGGTTTGGTCTGCAGCTCCTTTACCGCTTTCTGGAAAAACATGCCCCGGCATGAGCGGATTCCCGGGGATTCATCAAAATTCCCTTATGCTTCAATCCACAGTCGCCCCATCCGCCGACTGACTGAAGCAGCCGACGGACAGGGGTCGTGCGGAAAACGATTTCATCGGCTTCGCCGTCTTGTCAACTCCTCTTTTCCCCCTGAAGGGGGAGGTCTCAAACCACAAAGGAATTTTTGACGAGGGGAAAACGCTCTGTTGAAACATTTTGAGCCGGGATCGCCGGACACGATGCGCCGACCCGCAGTTCTTGCGCCGCCTGACGGAAAGGCCCCCGGAAGAAACTCTCCGGGGGCCTTTCCGTCAGAGCAGATGAAATCAGCCTGCTCTATTTTCCCAGTGTTTCAATCTTGCGGCCCAGCTCTTCGGAAATGGCAAGCACCCCTCTCAGGTCCTGCTCCGCTTCCCCCATCAGGCGTGAGGTTTCTTCCGCCACATTGCCCACGGATTCGATATTTCCGGTTATCCCCACGCTGATCTCGGACTGGGAGCGGCTGACTCCGGTGATATGCTCCACCTGAACCGCGCTTTCCTCCACGGTCTTCACAATCTCGCACAGCGACTCTCCCGCCTGGGAGGCCAGCCCTGCCGTGCTCTCCACCACGCTCGCGGTATCTTCCATCATCCGGATATTGTCCCGCGTGCCTATCTGAATCGCCTTGACCACCTCATCCACTTCCTGCGTGGCCTTCATGGTCTTTTCCGCCAGCTTCCGCACCTCATCGGCCACTACGGCGAACCCGCGCCCGGCTTCACCCGCGCGGGCGGCTTCAATGGCGGCATTGAGCGCCAGCAGATTGGTCTGATCCGCAATATCGGTGATGACATTCATGATGTGCCCGATGCCCTCGGCCTTTTTGCCAAGACTGTTCAGGCTCTCCTTGAGAGCTTCGGCGCTGTGGTTCACCCTTGAAATGGATTCCGCCACGCCGGAGACAACCCGCTGTCCGTTCATCGCCATTTCCCGGGCATGGGAAGACCCCGCGGCGGCGGCAGCAGCACTTTCGGCCACGGCGCGCACGCTCTCATTCATGCTGGTCATGGCCTGAGCGTTTTCCTGCGAACTCCGGTACTGCCCGTCCGCCCCGGCGGCAGCCTGTTCCAGACGTCCGCGCAGCGTCTCCACATGTCCCGCCAGCCCTTCCACCAGAGAACCCAGTTGGCGCGAGGCTTCCTGCAGACCCTGCCGACGGGCTGATTCCGCCTCCTGACGGCTGGCTTCCGCCTCACGCATCGCCGCGGCAGCCCGCTCGCTCTGCTCAAGAGCGTCCTGCTCGCTGCGCCTGCTGGACGCGATCATCTCGCGCAGATTGCCTACCATATGACGCAGGGCGGAGGCCAGCATTCCCACTTCATCGCCGGATCGGATATCCAGGCTGCGGTCAAGCTCGCCTCCGGCCACGGCTTCGGCAAACGCCACGGTTCTCCGCAGCGAGGCAATGAGATAATGAACCAGCAGAAAGAGCATGACTGCAAAAAAAACGCTGGACCCGACAGTGAGCATGATGGTGCTTCCGGCAATATCGTGGATGGCTGCAAACACCTCACCGCCCTGGGCCTTGACGATAACCGTCCAGTTCGACTGCTCATCCGTTTCATACAGTGCGATCCAGTCCTGCCCGCTCCAGGAATATTCATATATGCCGTTGCGCCACTTCACCATCTTGGGAGTCAGCGAGGTGGAAGCCACGGGAACCATGATTTCCGCGCCGTCCGGGTGATACATCACCTCGCCCACGCCGGTGGCGACAAAGGCGTAACCCAGCTTGCCGATGCGAATCGGCGCAACGAATTTTTCCCCCAGTTTGGAGAAATCCACCATGGCCATCAGCACGCCGCGCGTCTTTCCGTCCAGAATCACCGGCACGGCAAAGGGGACAAGGGCATTCTTGTCCGGCCCGGGCAGGGCTGCTCCCACGGCGTCCCTGCCGTCCAGAGCGGTCTTGAAGGCGGGAGAATCCGCCACGGACATCCCCACCCTCTTCTCGTCGCTGCTGGCAAGGACACGTCCGTTTTCATCCGTGGCATCCACATAAAGAAAGACTCCGTCCCTCAGCAGGGGACGGTTGCGCAGGGAAACGCGCACGCTCTCCTTTCCGGCTTCGCGCCTGTCCGCGGAGTACAGCATACGCATGGGCGTAATGGTGGTATTGCCGCGCAGATCGTCCAGAATCCCCTGCTTGTAATCCCTGAGTCCCATGCTCACGGAACGCAGATTGCCTTCAAGCATGGCCACCACAGCCTCACGCAGAGCCTTTTCCGCCCGCGAATAGGAGTTCCAGCCGGAAAAACCGAATGCAAGTACAAACACCAGCACGGAAGGCAGCACAATTTTTGTTTGCAGCGACAACTTCATGGCTCACACCCTGTAAAAACGAAAAAGGAAACATGCCCATGTCAACAGCGGCATGCCGCACACAGCTTTCCCGCCGGGGACAGTTCTAGGTGGAAAATGCTCAACATCCCGCTGTTATTATCGACCATTATTCCCGGCACATTACGCCGCATAAAAAATATTTTCAAAACGCTCTCCCTTTGCGTGGCGCCGAAAATGACCTTGACCGCAGAGAGACGCGCGCGCCGGGAACGGCGACACCCCGCCGCATGTCAATGCGGCGGGGAACACGGCGGACCAGCAGGGATCGCGTCCGATGCGGTGCAGCGCGGAACCGGCGGGAAGCGGGGGCAGAAATGAATTTCGCTCCGCCCGTTCCGGGGGCATGAAGTTCTGAACATGCCCTATCCGGTTCTTTTCCCGCCCCCACCGGAGAACAGGGTCAGCAGCACAACCCCGCCGAGCAGCAGCGCCATGCCTGCCAGGGCGGGAACGCCCACGCTTTCATGCAGGAAGAAAATCCCCAGACAGGCGGCGCCCAGGGGTTCGCCCAGGCCAAGGGTCGCGGCGGCCGCCGCGGGGGTCTCGCGCAGCCCGGCCAGCGTCAGGGAAAAAGCCAGCGCCGTGGTGATCACCCCAAGATGCAGGGCCACCAGAGCGCCGGGCAGACTCAGCATCCATGCCGTGGGATACAGAAAAAACACCGGCGACAGGCAGACCCCGCCAGCGAGACAGAGCACCATCATGACCGTTTCCGGAGGATGCCTCTGCCCCAGCGGTTTGCTGAACACATAATAGCAGGCGTAGCAGAAGCCCGCCGCCAGAGGCAGAACAAGCGCGGAGACCCCTCCTCCGCTCCCGCCGTTCCGCCAGTTGAGGAGAATGAGTCCGGCGATGGCCAGAGCCGTGGAAGCATACCATATCTTCACCGGCTTTTCCCCGAGCAGCAGAAAACCGAGTACGGCCACAACCACCGGGGAAAAGCCGATGGCCGCCACAGTGCCAACGGCCACGCCCGCCTCCTGCACACCGCGGAAAAAACATATCTGGAACCCTACCAGCGCCAGCGCGGCGGGAATAACCCGCTTCAGCACCAGTTCAGGGGGCCAGCCGTCACGCCGGGGCAGCAGGCCGCGCAGCGCGCACCACAACAGCAGGGCCAGACCGCCGCCCATCATCCGCACTCCCCCGATGACATAGGGCGTGGCCCCTTCCGGAGCCAGCGCCTGCACGAATCCCGTAGTACTGAAGCACAGAGCGCCCGCAAGAACAAGCAGCGGTCCCCGCGAAAGCCTAGCCGACATGGCCTCTGCCCGCATCCGCCAGCAGGGCGGCGTTCAGCTCTCCGTAACGGCGCATGACGGCCTCCACCTCGTCCAGAGGCAGAGCGTGCATGACGCGCCCGCGGATGCCGGAAGTGGTCTTTGCCGCGCACATGGCGTTGACGATGGCCTCATGCGTGGCTTCGACCACGGCCCGGAACAGCTCATCCAGACTGTCACTGCCCAGCGTCCTGATATCGTATATCCGTCCGGTTTCCTCCCGAAACCTGTGAGCGGTGGAAAAGGCCGCGAAAATGTCGCCCGAACCGTTGCCGCAGATCCCGCCCGTGCGGGCCAGACCCAGCGTGGCACGGCGCGCGAGCCGCCTGCACTGATCGGCGCTGATCGGCGCGTCCGTGGCGATCACCACAATGATTGAACCTGTATCCTTGCTCGCCCGCTCGCCTCTTTCCTGCTCCGCCTTGCCGGGAATGCGCGAAGCTGGGATATAGCGTCCCACGGGCACGCCCGCGATGGTGAGGTCATGCCGCTTGCCGTAATTGCCCTGCACCAGCACGCCCACAGTGTAGCCGCCCCTGTCCGCAGGGGTGACGCGGGAACTTGTGCCGATGCCGCCCTTGAAATCATGCAGGATCATGCCCGTGCCGCCGCCCACGCAGCCTTCCTCGACCGGGCCGGAAGACGCGGAATCCAGCGCCTCGCGCACATGTTCCGGAGTCACGGCCATGCCGAAGATATCCGAAAGCCATCCATCCCAGGTTTCCGCCACGGCAGGCAGCATCCATTCCGGCACAAACTCCGGCATCCTCTCCCGGTAGCAGGAAATCATGGCATCGCGCACCACGCCCACGCTGTGCGTATTGGTCAGGGCGATGGGAGTGGAAAGAAGCCCCGCCTCGTCCATCCAGTGACACCCCGTAAACTCGCCGTTGCCGTTCTGGCTGAAATATCCCGCACTCACGGAGTTCTCCACAATATCATCACAGGGCACGATCACCGTCACCCCGGTGCGGATGATGCCCTTCACCGGGCCTTCGCCGTCACGGACAATGGTGGAATGGCCGACCCGGACCCCGGGCACGTCGGTTATGGCATTGTGGCGGCCAGGCTCAAGCAGGCCGAGACTGATTCCCGTTCTTTCACAGATTTCACGGATTCTCATATGCGAACGTCTCCTTGTGGAAGCTCTGGTTTATTCGCAGAATAACTCTGCTCAGACAACCGACAAAACCCGCTTCGCGGGGTTTGCACCGTCCGGATCGCAAAAACGGCGTGGCAGGGCACGAAAATCAGGAGCAGGTCACGACGGAGTCACGCAACAGGCAACTGATTTTCGCACCTTGCCGTTATCCGTTGCGGGATACGGAGTCTTCAAGATTCATCGTGTCATGCGGCAGCTTTCTCACGGGCACGATGAGGGAAAGAGGAATTCGGAAATCAATCGCCCCGGCGGGGCAGTGCAGCGCACAGGCCTCCGCATGCCAGCATTCATCAGGGTAGTGTACTACCGGCACTTCTCCCTTCCCTGAGCCATAAAAAACGTCCATGGGACAAATATCAACACAGCGTCCGCAACGAATGCAAAGTTCCTGATTAATGACAGGGGGCATGGCTTATCTCCAACTCATGACGTTATGGTCTCCATCCTTGCGGATGTAGTGCTTCTTTCCATTCAACCGCAGGTCGGGGAGACGGAAATCGGCCCGTCTGTGATAGCCCCGGCTTTCTCTCCGTTCCTGCGCCATCTGGAACATGATGTCGGCCAGCTCGTACAGATTGAGCATGCCCAGACAAAGCGCAAGTTCATGCGGGTTGGCCGCCTTCAGCGTGGCACGCGCACGCTCATGCACACGGCGCAGGTGGCTGAGCCCGTGCTCCAGCCCGTCCCCGCTGCGCACTTCCCCGCAGTAATCCCAGGTGATGTTCTGGAGCGCCTGAAGCGCCTCCGTCCAGTGCGCGCCCTCTTTCCGATCAAGCATGGAACCAAGGCGGTCCGCAATCTCCCCGATTTCGGCGTCATGTGCGGAAGAAGCGCACAACTCACGCCCCGTTGCGTATTCCGCGGCCGCATCGGCAGCCCACCATCCCGTGACAGCGGCTCCGGCAATGCCTCCGTATCCCTCATCTCCCCCCGCATACAGGCCCGGTACGCAGGTTTCCGAATGAGCATCAAAGGCAATGCCGCTGGCAGGGGGCATATTCAGAGGATAGGTGGAAAACTCCACCGCCGTATCCATGAGGTTCACGCCGTCCTGCGCGAAATGACGCAGCAACGTATAATTGCCTTCCTGACGCAGCCAGTGCCGCATGGTTTCAAGCTGTTTTTCCGTCAGTCCGGTCATATCCATGAAGATGGGGCCGCGGCCTTCCCTGTTGGCCTCGTCGATGAATTCCTTCCGCACTTCCATGGTGATATCGCCATACAGCGGGTTCGGCGCGTCCAGAAACGGGCCGAGCGGTCTGCCGCGGGGATCGCGCAGCACGCCTTCCCAGGTGGCCTGACCGTTACGAGAGAAGTACTTGATGCCCGAATGCAGCGCGGGCATTTCCAGATTGCACAGTTCCGCCCCCGCCCGATAGGCCATCATGCGCCCGTCGGCGGTAAGATTGAGCATGTCGGGCGTCGCTCCCACCGCCGCCTGGCGGCAGAACGGCCACAGATTGTTCACCAGCCCCGTTCCCAGAAACACGGCTCTGGCGTAATAGACGTGAAGCGTCCGCTCCCGCGTATCCACCGCCACGGCTCCGGCCGCAGAACCGTCGGAGTTGAGCAGAAGTTCGTATCCCATGCGGCGGTTATGTATTTCCACTCCCTGCCTTTTCGCCTGTTCCGTGAGTACGAGCTTCTGATCTCGTCCGTTGTACTTGAGGAACGCGCGGGTACGTCCGGGCAGGGAATGCCCCGCGAAATAGTATTCCCCCTCATGTTTCATGGGAATGCCCCATCCATCCCACATCTTCACGATTTCATTGGTCTTGAAGAAAAACTTGCGCGCCCACTCCGGCCCCATCTGACGGAGTCTGTCTCCGTTCTGTAGGCGCATGACATCGTCGATGAATGTTTCATAGTCTCCATGAACTTCGGGAATATAGCATATGAAATGATCATTCCCCAGCCCGCCGGAACCGCTGCGCTTGACATTCGCCTTTTCCACGACAGTGCATTTCATGCCCAGCCCGGCGGCGTTTATGGCCGCCATCAGTCCCGCGATCCCGCCGCCGATGCACAGAAAATCCGTATCGTGCCGTATGATATCAAAAATCTTGTCCTGCATCTTGATAACCTCTCCTCTTTACCCCGGCTCTTTCAATGGGCTCATGCCGCCACCCCCGCCCTCAAAAGGTACGGAGCAGAGCCGTATTCCCGCCGGATAAAAATACGTTTCGTCAGAAACCGCCGATTTATTCTGCAAATAAATCAGCTCCATGCCTAAAGAGGCTTTTGCCTCCTTGGGAAGGACACACCAATTCGTTAATTTAACGGGAAAAATAAATTTTCCCTCTTCACGACTTGCGGGCGGTCTTGCCCCGCAAGACCGCCGGAAACCACCCTGAAATGCTTTTTTTGAACACGTTCCCGGAGCCGGGCGGAGCGGGACTCATCTCTGTTATCCTTATCCGCAAAGCACTTCGCGCCAACGGCCAAGGGCGCCGCGACACGGCTCAGCCGCAATTCACTTGCAGCGTCAAGCTCCGGCTTCGGGCGTGAAGCCTGTCTACCGGAAAATAGGGCATGGCCGGCAATGCCTTCAATCACAAAGCCCTAAAGAAGTCCGATAAACTTCCAGTACGGAACGGCAATACAGACAACCAGCAGCCCGACCAGAAGCATCCTCACCAGAAGAGCCGGTACAACATGGCGCAGCGCCACACGCCCCGTAACGAAGATGTACAGAAAATAAACAGTCTCGTAGGGCAGAACGTACTGGTCCGTCCCCCAGTTGAACGCGTAGAAGAGGGGGAGAGGATTGACGTTAAGAGCCTGTCCCAGTTCGCCCAGCGCGGGAACGAACATGGCATTGGCGGCCAGAGGCGTCAGCAGGAAATTGAGCACCACGCCCGCCATGTATGCGCCGAATACGGACAGCGTATGTCCCCACCCTTCAAGAATGGGCACGACATAGGAAATGGCCCACCTGTTCGCACCCACGGCCTCGCCCACGAAGCCGATGGACATGCAACCCGTTACGAAAATCAGGAAAATGATGTTGAGATCCCTGATGCTTTCCCGCTCCAGAATGTTGACGCCCGGCACATAGCAGGCAAGTACGATGAAACAGGTAAAATAGATGGGGTCGATGTTCGTCCACGGCTGAAGCATGAAGCCCAGCACCACCAGAGACATGAGCGCAAGCATCTTCCACTCGCGCGGCGTGACCGGCCCCATCTCCCGGATGTTCGATTCGATAAATTCCCTGACCTCATTGCCCGCGATGAGCGGTGTCCGCCCCTTGACTATCCAGACGATGCCAAGGGTTATCAGATGATAGATCACATTGATGAAGGTAGCCTGTCTGGCATATTCCCAGAAGCTCATCTTCATCCCTATGCTTTCCTGCATCATGTCGAAGGCCCATATAAAGGACTCGGAAGAAGTCAGAAAAAGACACTGCGGCCCGGCTGCCCCGCAAAAGGCCAGCATGATCAGAGCGGAAGACATGCGGGATTTTGCGTCGATTTTCAGCGTCTGGGCAATGCCCACGGCAATGGTGCACAACACCACCAGCCGGGCGAGCACGTTGGGAATAACGACGACAAGGGCCAGTCCGCCCAGACCGAACCCGATCATAAGCCCCGCAAAACTGCCTCCTGTCCAGCGCAGGCAATACAGCGCCATGCGCCGGGCAAGCCCGCTCTTGTCCATGCCTTCGCCTATGATCAGAGCGGCGAAGGAAAGCCATGGCAGCACGGTTGACCATGACTTGAACACCACGCTTCCGGGAGCTACCCCCAGCAGGATGAACAGAAAGGTCAACCCTCCCGCCACGGTAATGGCGGAAAGGACGTTAAAAGCCCAGGCCAGAATAGCCATGGCGCTGAGCGCCAGAAACATGGGAAATTGGGGAGCTACCAGTCCCCCGGACGGGGCGGCGAAATAGATGAGCAGAGGCAGCAGCAACGTGACAAGCCACTTGACTCCGGATGAAACTGCCATTTTTCCCTCCAGATGCTGAACGCGGCACATCTCGAAGGAGAATCGCCGCGCATGCGGAAACACATTACATGATGCCGACGAATTTCCACCACGGGATGGCGATGCAGACCAGAATGACGCCGCAGAGCAGCGCGCGCACGGCCAGAGCGGGAATAATATGCCGGAGCGTGACCTTGCCGGTGATGAAGATGTACAGAAAGTACACTGCTTCATACGGCAGAATGTACTGGTCAATGCCATAACCGAAGGCATAGAACACCGGCAGGGGATTCATGTTCATGGCCTGCCCCAGTTCGCCGATGGCGGGCGTGAAGGCCGCCGTGGCCGCGAGCGGGGTCAGCATGAAATTGACGCCGACTCCCGCCAGATAGGCCATGATGATCGACATGTTCTCGCCCCAGCCCTGAAGCAGGGGAACCACCTGCCTGACGGCCCAGGCGTTGAACCCGACCGAACCGCCCACAAAGCCGATGGCCATGCAGCCGGTCACGAACACCAGAAACATGATGCCGAGCTTGCTGATGCTTTCACCATCCAGAATATCAATGCCGGGCAGGTAGCAGAGCATGGCCAGCACGCAGAAGATATACACGGGGTCAATGCCGGTCCATGGCTGAACCATGAATCCGCCCACCATGCCGAGCACCAGCACCATGAGCTTGATTTCCACGGGGCGCAGGGGGCCGAGTTCCCGGCAGCTCTGATTGATGAAGCTGATGACGTCGCCGCCCCCGGCCAGACTCTCCTTTCCCTTGACCAGATACACCGTGTACATGGACATGACGGTATACACCATGGAGATCAGCGTGCTCTGCCAGGCGTACTGCCAGAAATTCACGGTGATGTCCGTGCCCTTGAACAGCATGGTGAACGCCCATATATAGGATTCAGAGGTATGCAGCAGCATGAACTGGGGCGCGGCCGCCGCCATGAAGGCCAGCAGCACGATGGAGGAGGACATGCGCGACCGGGGATCGATTTTCAGCGCGTCGATAATGCCGGAGGCGATGGTGCACAGAATGACCATGCGCGCGAGGATGGACGGCAGAACAATGCCCAGCGCGATGCCGCCGAGAAAAAAGCCCCACAGCAGTCCGGAAAAGCTTCCCCCGGTGAGCTGGAGGCAACGCAGCGCGAGGCGGCGGGCAAGGCCGGTTCTGTCCATGGCCTCACCGATGATGACCGCCGCGAAGGAAAGCCAGGGCAGTACTGTCGTCCATGGGCCGAACACCACTTCCGCCGGGGCGACCTCCCCGAGCAGATACGCGAAACTGAGCAGCGCGGCCACGCCGATGGCCGGAAATACGTTGAAGGCCCAGGCCAGCACGGCCATGCTGGTCATGCCGACAAAGAGCGGAAACTTGGGGGAAACGTCAACAGGCGAGCAGAGATAAAGAATGACAGGCAGAAACAGGGTCACAGGCCAGCGAAGCAGGGCAAGGTTTTTCATGGCGTCCTCTCACGAATAATTTCACATCAGAGCTTTTTCGTTTTGAAAATTCTCCCGGAATCGGGCGAAGCGAGACTCCGCCGCGACGCCTCCTCTTCTCCGGTGCCGCCGCAATTCACTTGCGGCATCAAGCTCCGGAGGAGGCGTGAACCTGCGGGCCGGAGCACAGGTTCCTGACGGCAGATATTTTCAACGGCAAAACGCTCTGGAGACCGGCATGCTCCCCGGCGTCCGGGGCCGGGAAGCATGCCCCTGTCATAATCAGCGCAGTCTTTCCCTCCACTCCGTCCTTGCTTCACCGCCTTCCTTCCATACGCGCAGAAACTTGTCGCGCAGCAGGGGATTGGTGAAGGTATAGTCCGATCGGATATGACGGCCGCGGCTTTCCCTGCGTTCACGGGCGGAAATCATCAGCGCCTGTCCGAGATCGAGCAGATTCAGCACTTCCGCTGCACGCATCAGCTCATGCGCGTCACCGGCATACATATCCCTCTCGATCTTCACGCGCAGGTCTCCCAGATACTTGATCCCGGCGCTGAGCATGGTGTCGGAACGCACACGGTGCGGACCGCAGTCGGCATATTCCGTCATGATCTGCTGAAGCGCGAAGTTGGCTTCCTGCCATGACGCGCCCGCCGCTCCGCCCCGGCGCTCGTAGATGCCGCTGTAGAACGCCATGCGCTCCCCGGCATTTTCCGGATCGGCGGAAGGCAGGGCGCGGCTCTGACAGTCGGCGGCATGGTGCCCGGCGATCCAGCCGTACACGGCGGCCGCGCCTATGTCGCCGCTGATGTTGCCCATCATGTCCCCGGCGGCGAACAGACCGCGCACGCTGCTCTCGCCGTTGATGTCGATCTCGATGCCGTTCGTCACGAGATTGGCCTCGTACTGGCCGAATTCCACCGCATGCCTGCCGGGATCAATGCCTTCCCTGTCCATATAGTCCAGCAGCGCGGTCAGACCTTCGCACTTCATGGCCCAGCGCATGTGCTCCAGGTCTTCCCTGCTCGCGCCGGAACAGTCCATATAGGCAGGACCTGTGCCGCGCAGCTTGAGGTCGGTGAAGGCGGAGGACCACACGTCGCTGGTCATGTCCCCTGTTTCCACATTGGGCCTGGTGATGAAGGGGCCGACAGGACGGCCGTCCGGGTAACGGTACACACCGATCCAGGTGGCCTTGCCGCAGCGGGCGAGAAAACGCGGCCCGGCATGGCGGTATGTCTTTTCCATATTCACCAGATACGCCCCGATACGCCAGGCCTGCGCGATGGAATCCCCGGTGCCGGAAGGACACATATTGGTGTTGAACATCTGGCTGGGAGTGGGGTCGGTGGTGAACAGGCGGCTCACATACCCCGTGGCGGCCACCACGGCCTTCGCCCGGACAATGCGGAAGGACGGATCGTCTCCGGTCACATCCAGCGCCAGGACGCCGGTCACGCCCCCGGCGTCACGGAACATCTCCAGCACAGGGGAATGATTCAGAATCTTCACCCCGCGCTTTCTGGCCTGCTCGGTAAGCACTTTTTTCTGATTGTGTCCGTCGTATTTGAGGAAGATGCGCGGACGCCCGGGGTAGGCGTGTCCTTCAAAGTGATAGTCCCCGGTGGGCTTCATGTTGATGCCCCAGTCATTCCACATGTTCACGATTTTCGGGCTTGTTTCCAGAAAGCGCATGACCAGGGGAGTATCGTTGCTGGTGGCGTTCTGGCTGTCCATGAACTCTTCGTACACCACGCTGATGTCGCCGTGCTTTTCCGGAATCCAGCACAGAAAATGGTCGTTGCCCGTCGCGCCCGCGCCGCTGCGCTTCGTATTGGCCTTGTCCAGAAGGACGACCCGCGCGCCCTTGTCCGCCGCCGCAATGGCGGCCATGAGTCCGGCAATGCCTCCGCCGATTACCGCAACATCGGCGTCCAGTTGTTCTTTCAGGGGAATCATGGAGAACCTCCAGAGAAAAATCTTGAGCAGAAAGTAAAGAATTAACGAACGGGTTGTTCTTTGGGCTTCAGCGTATCGGCATCCACATAGAGCAGCATGTGGGTCAGAGGCAGACGCAGCTCGATGGCTCCTGCCCGGCAGTCCAGCACACAGGCATTGCAATGCCAGCACTCATAGGGCCGCTTCACTTCCGGCACCCTGTCCGCACCGGGATGATGACTGAATACCTGAAGGGGGCATATATCGGCGCAGACGCCGCAGCCGACGCACTTTTCTCTGTTGATGACCGGGGGCATGATCTTCTCCTTCGCAAGAGTGAAAACAGTGTGGGCAGGCTTGCGTTCAAACCTGTGTGTATGATTTCACAAAATGAAGAAAGAAAAATATCGCATGTGCGATATTTTTAACTTTTTCCGGCGGCATGCGGAGGAACAGGCACGACGCAACCATACGCCGTTTCGGGCAGGCCCATCCGGAAGACCGCATAACATGCCGGATAACAGACATGGCCGACAGCGCAAGTCCGGTTTCAGGCTTGAAGACTGCGGGAATGAGCATCCGGAGGCTGGCGGATATGTTCAATTGCAGAAGAACCTTGAATTTGACGCCAAAAGAGAAAGAGATTACTAAAAAATAAAACAGATATGCCAACAAAATGCCCATGGGAGAAATCCCTCAGATATGTGTTGTGAACATAAGACAGAATCATGGCACAGAAGCAACGCAGTGACTGACTCTTGTTCCTTTCCGTCAAACCGCTTTCACGGATGAGACGGCGCTGATACCGAAAAACGGGTTTTGCCATCAGCCTGCAGAAATAACGATATGCGGGAGGTCCCATGCTCACATGGCAGGAACGATTCAATATCGGGGTAGAAAGCATTGACAATGCCCATCAGGAACTGTTCCGCATCATCAACAAGCTGCACAATGTCGTGAGGACGGGCGGCGGCAATGCAAAGTGGACAGCAGCCCAGACCATCAAGTATGTGCGCAGCTACACCCTGAAGCATTTTCAGGATGAAGAGACATATATGCTCTCCATCAACTTCAGGGACTACGAGGCACACAAGGCCATCCACGCCACCATGCGCGAAAAAATCATCCCGCACCTGTATTCCCGCATGGAGCGGGAAGATTACTCCGACGAATCCATCAAGTTCTTCCTGAGTGTACTCGAAAAATGGCTCACCAGGCATATCATCGGCCATGACCGGGAAATCGTGCAGAAAGCGCTGTCAGATGCCGCCGGAGAAGACGGCGCTCAACCGGAGATGAAAACGGCCGCCGGAAACCTTCCGGGCGCTTCCCGTCCGACAAGGGCCGAGCTTTCTTCCGCGGAAGGCAGAGGAGGCACAGGATACAGGCGGGGCGTTTTCTTGCTGGCCATGACCCTGGTCATCTTCGGAGCGGCATATGCCGCAGGCGGGCTGCTGGTGAAAAGCCGGGTTGACAGACTTGACGAGCTGAAGGCCTCCACCCGTTCGGAGGAAAACTCCCTTGCCCGACTGAAAGCCGCCACCCAGGCGGAGGCGACTTCCCTCGCCGGGTTGAAAGCCGCTGTTCGAGCGGAGGAGGCCGCCCTTGCCGAACTGAAATCAAAGACGTGGGGGCTCAGACTCACGACCTTCCCGGATGGAACCAGGGCAATTATCCTGCCGGAAGGCATGAAATATGAGCGGCATGAAAAGATTGAGGCCGGAGAATATGCCGGCTTTGAGGGGATTGTCGTTCAAATGGATTCAGAATGAAAACTCTCTGTCAAAGCTGACGTGAGCCTCCCCGCGAGCGCGGGAAAGTTTCCTTCAACTGATTTGACAAAGCGCTTTCATCAGCGTTTCCCCGGGCTTTTTCACGTACAGAAACAAGGATACCCCGGAGAATTTTGCCATTGGACGTATCTGCCTGCCGGCCCCCATGTTCTGTCCTGCAGGTTTCACGTCTCCGCCGGGGCTTAACGCTGCAGGTGAATTGCGGCGCGCCGGATGGCCGCCAGCGCGGAGCGCCTTGCGGATAAGAAGAGCAGGGATGGGCATCGCTCCGCCCGACTCCGTGAGTGTTTTCAAAACAAGAATGTTCCGAAATGAATTGTCTACATTCCCGCCATCCGGCGGAGCTTTTCCATATCAAGAATACAGACGCGCTTCAGGGTAAAGCGGCCCAGCACATGCTCCCGCTTGAGCTGCTGGATGGCTCTGCCCAGCGTGGCCCGATGCACGCCGAGCATGGCGGCGCAGCGATCCTGCGTGACGCCGAGAGGAAATTCCGGTTTTCCGTGTTCAAGAGCGAGAGAGATGAGGTAACGGCAAAAGCGCACGATGAACTCGTCCAGCAGCATGTCGGTCAGAAACGTGTGATAGGTCAGAGCCAGAGTTCCCAGCGCACGCAGGGCGTAAGCGGCCAGCTCGGGACATCCGGTCATGCTTCGGGCATCGCGCAGAATCCGCCCGGGCACACGCCAGACCACGCTGTCCCGCACGCACAGATACTGCCCGGAAGCTTCTTTTTGCGCCATTGCGCAGGCCAGATTGAAAATTCCCCCTGCCTCGAAGGCGATCACCGAACGCTGACGGCCTTCCAGCGTATCGAACGCCACACGCACCCGTCCGCTTTCTATGCAGAACAGATCGAACAGGTGTTCTCCCTCCACAGGCACGACTGTTCCGGCACAAAAGAAAAGACGCGTTCCCTCCCGCATGATTTCCCGCCACATGCCGGAACGGATATCCGCTTCCCCCCGGATTTCGGGCACGGCGAACGGCACGAAAACAGAACGGGCCGCATGCTGCTCCCGATCCCGCCTGTCATATGCCGGAGGCCGGCTCATGCGTTGTCACCTCCTGTCCCGTATCGCCGCAGGGATTCGCCGCGGCGGGAATGTTCCGCTCCCGGACCTGCCCCCGGATCGCCAGAAGATAGCGGTCAAGGCCGGCATAATCCTTTCCGGTCAGAGCAAGACTCCATGCCGTGCCGCACAATCCTCTCGCCGCCTCGCCCTGCCCTGCGCCGTGTTCCATGAGCAGCAGGCCGCCGGACGGAAGCAGACGTTCCGCCAGAGCAACAACCGCGCGCGGATGCTCCAGGCCGGAAGGCCCGGGCACCAGCGCGCATTTCGGCTCAAATTCGCGCACGCCGCGTTCCAGCCCGGCGTATTCTTCTTCCCCGACATAGGGCGGATTGCTGACGATCAGACAAGGAGAACGAAATTCTTCCGGAAGGCGCTCCGCAAAATCGGCAGCGGTGAAATCGGCATGAAGAAAGTTTACCCGATCAGCCGCATTCAGCGCCTTCGCATTGATGCGCGCCATATCCAGAGCCTTTTCGCTGATATCCACGGCCATGCCCTTCCAGCACGGACATTCCGCCGCCAGAGTCAGGGCAATGCAGCCGCTGCCCGTGCCGAGATCAAGAAAACGGACCTCAGCGTCCGGAAACAGCGGCGCGCGCGCCAGAGCGTCCTTCAATCTCCCGGGAAACGGCATATCCGCGGCGGACACGCCCGGCATGCCGGACAGCACACGGGCAGCATCCACCAGATGCTCGGTTTCCGGCCTCGGAATCAACGTGGCGGGACTGACCGCGAACATCCGGCCGTAAAATTCTCTTTTCCCTGCAAGATAGGCCAGAGGTTCCCCGCCCGCCCGGCGGGCAAGCAGCGCATTCAGCTCCCCTTCCGCGTCGGGAGGCAGGGATTCGCGCGCCCGCGTCACCAGAGCTTCGCGCGTCAGACCGAGAGCATGGCACAGCAGAAATTCCGCCTCGCGCCGGGGCGATGCGCCGGAATCTTCCGAAAATTCGGGCGAAGAAGCCAGGACGCGCGCCGCGCCGTCCAGCCATTCACGCAGAGAGCGCATCATCAGACCGCGCCGGACGCAAGGCCCTGCCTGTCCAGTTCATCCAACGCCACACACTCCATCCCCATATTGGACATATCCCGCAGGTTGGATTCCGCCGCCTCCGGCGTGGCCGCCGAGCATGCGTCGCGCACCACCACCACGCGAAAGTCCCGGTACAAGGCATCCACCGCAGTACCGCGCACGCAGTTGGGATACTGGGTGCCCGCGATGATGACCGTATCCACTCCCCCGGCGCGGAGTTCGTCTTCCAGCGTGGTACGATAAAAAGCGCTGAACCGGGTCTTGACGATTTTCCGCTCTCCCGGCAGGGGCGCGAGTTCATCCACAATCGCACAGCCGTCACGCCCCTCCACGCAGAATCCGGCGCCTCCGTTCTCGAACAGATGGCGGCGGAACATTTCCGCGTCGGAACCGTCGGCCTTGTGTTCGCGCACCACATGGAACACCGGCCAGCCCGAAGCTCGCGCCCTGTCCAGCAGACGACGGATCGCGGGAACCGTGGCCCAGGCTCCGGCCACGCACAGGGGCGCACCGGGCAATACAAAATCCTTCTGCATGTCGATAATCAGCAGCGCGGGCTTCATTCCAACCTCCCGGAAACAGGGTAAGCGCGTGTGCGGCAGGGGAGGGGAAACTTTCTGAAGAAAGTTTCCC
>OLFV01000895.1_pt1 | contig 31992 bp, 26 predicted proteins | sample 1605551 | NCBI WGS metagenome assembly OLFV01 (sample SAMEA3888922, study PRJEB22519) | human gut metagenome | biome: human gut; feature: human-associated habitat; material: faeces | place: Denmark | collected 2011 | reverse complement strand
GAAAGTCTGGCTATTTTTTAATTGAAAAATCTTGCGATAAGTATTGCATTTTGCACAAATATTATTTTTTTCAAAAAAACCTTGACAAATTCTTGTTTTCCGGTATAATAATACCTGTTCGTGCGACACGAACGAACGAATATAGCGGGTTTGTGTAAAGGTAGCACAGCAGACTCTGACTCTGTATGTGAGGGTTCGAATCCTTCACCCGCTGCCACAAAAGTCCTGAAACCACAAGGTTTCAGGACTTTTTCTTTACTTTCCGTAATTGATTTCTTCCGGATCGTTCTCTGCGTGTTTTACGCATTTTTCCACACTGCCTGCTTGATCAAAAGATTGGGCACACCCAGACTGCTTGAATGGCGAGTTGCTGTGTTTTCTGCGCATGTATGAACCGTTTGCCTGACATTTTTTCATCGGTGATTCAGAGAAGATGGAAGGGCATCACGGGTCTGTGCCACAGGTGTTCAGTTTTTCCTATATGGTTATTTGTCCGCGGCTGTGGTATAGTCAAAGTAGAGCAACATCGATCCCGAAAATGAGATCATTTTTATGAATTTTATGAAAGAGAGGACTGTGACCATGAATCGTGAATGCATTTTAGAGCAGGCCAAGCAGCATGACAGCTTTTATCTTTATGAGGAGGCCATCATCCGGAAGAATACGGAACAGCTGAAGACTGATTTCCCCGGTGTGACCTTCCTGTATTCCGTGAAATGCAACCCCTATCCGGAGGTCCTGCGCTGCGTACTGAATCAGGGCTTCGGCGTGGACGCCGCCAGCCTGGCTGAGTGCGTTATGGGCCAGAAGGCCGGTCTGGGCAAGGACATGGTGATCTTCTCCGCCCCCGGTAAGACCATGGCGGACATCCGGGGCGGTCTGGGCATCTCCACGCTGGTGGCTGACAGTGCCGCAGAGGTGGAGCGCATTCAGGAGGCTGCTGCGGAGCAGGGCGTTGTGGCGGAGATCGGCCTGCGGGTCAACCCTGACTTCACCTATACCGCCGATACCGGTGTCGCTTCCAAGTTCGGCATTGACGAGCAGCTTATCTATGATTCTATGGAGGCTTGGAAGAAGCTGCCGAACATCCGCATCGTTGGCCTCCATGCCCACCTGAAGAGCCAGGAGCTCAGCGCTGAGACGCTGAAGGGCTATTATCGGAATATGTTCCGGCTGTCTGTTTCCATGCGGGAGGCTTTCGGCATCCTGAAGTTTGTGAACCTGGGTTCCGGTATGGGTATTCCTTTCTGTGAAACGGATAAGCCCTTTGATACGACGGCTCTGGGTGCTGAGACCCAGCGGCTCATGACAGAGTTCCAGGAAAAGCTGCCGGAGACCCGCTTCTACATCGAGACCGGCCGTTACGCCGTTGGTACCGCCGGTACCTACGTCGCCAAGGTGGTGGACAAGAAGGTCACCCATGGCAAGAACTTCGTGCTGCTCAGCGCCACGCTGAACGGCTTTGCCCGTCCCTCCATGGTGGCCATGCTGGAGCACTTCATGGGCAATGGCCCCATCGCCGCATGGGAGCCGATCTACACCGGTGATCACTCCTTCCAGATGATCCCCCTGGTGGAGACTGCGGAGCGAGAGACCGTCACCGTGACGGGCAACCTCTGCACCGGCACGGATCTGGTCCTTTCTGATGCGGACATGCCCAAGATGGAAGTGGGCGACACCGTGGTGTTCCCCAACGCCGGCTCTTACGCCGCCGTTATCAGCCCCATGCAGTTTGCCTCTCAGCCCAAGCCTGCACAGCTGTTCCTGCGGGCTGACGGCACTGTGGTGAACACGGATTTCTAAGTCCGTAGGCCCACATTCGATAGCGTGCAATTCAATGACCAGCGGAGCCAGCATAGCTGGCTCCGCCGAGTTTTTTATCAGTCAGTTCTTGAGGACTGTCGCTATGAGCCGCTCTGGAACATTTTCGGAACAAGACTTGCATTTTTCCGGGATTTGTGGTAGTGTAAGCACAGAATTTGAAAGATTTGCCCGGGCAAATCTTTTTTTCATGTGAGGAGAAATCATGGAAAATCACTTTGAGATCTGTATGACGGAGGACCAGCTTCGAGGTATCAGCTCCATCGGTCTGGCCCACATGGGGGATGCGGTGTTTGAACTGCTGGTGCGGGGATGGCTGTGTCAGCACGGCAAAGCCACCGGCAAAGGACTCCATCAGGCCACCATCCAGCTGGTACGGGCGGAGCATCAGGCTGCCTGCGCGGAGAAGATCCTCCCCATGTTGACGGAGGAGGAACTGGCTGTGTTCCGCCGGGGCCGCAACGCGCAGGTCCATTCGATACCCAGCCACGCCAGCCGCGCTCAGTACAGCACCGCCACGGCGCTGGAGGCCCTGTTCGGCTGGCTGTATCTGGGCGGCCAGCGCCAGCGGGCCAGCGATCTCTTTGACGTGATGATGGAGGAATAAGAAATGCCCTTGGACGCAATTTCCCTCCGGGCCGTGGTGGAGGAGCTGCGGCCCCAGCTTTTGAATCTGCGCATCGATAAGGTGCAGCAGCCCGCCCGCGATCAGGTGATTCTGCTGCTGCGGGGCAACAAGCGGCTTCTGCTGAACGCCGGGGCTAATGCCCCCCGTCTCCAGCTGACGGAGCTGCTGCGGGACAATCCGGCAGAGCCGCCCATGTTCTGTATGCTGCTGCGCAAGCATCTGGTGGGGGCACGGGTGGCAGAGATCACCCAGCCGGGTTTGGAACGGCTGGTGCGAATTGAACTGGACGTGACGGATGATTTCGGCCAGCCGGGCCACCGGACGCTGGTGCTGGAGGCCATGGGCCGCCGCTCCAACCTGATCCTGCTGGACGGCGAGAACCGGGTCATCGACTGTATGCGCCGGGTGGACGCAGAGATGTCCGCAGCCCGGCAGGTTTTGCCGGGGCTTTTTTACGAGCCTCCCGCCTCCACAGGACGGCTGCCCTTTTTGGAGGAAACAGAGGAGGGCCTTGCCGAAAAGCTGGCCCAGGTGAATCCGGAGATCCAGTTGGATCGCTTCCTGCTGGACGCCTATTTCGGAATTTCGCCCCTGATGGCCCGGGAACTCAGCTTCCGGGCCTGTGGGGAAACGGACGGACGGCTCTGCAATCTGGACGAGGCCGGAAGAAGCCGCTTTCAGGACGCTTTCTTTGCATTTGCAAACTGTGTAAAGGAAAACCAATTTACGCCGATCGTTCTGAAACGGGAGGGGGTTCCCTTTGAATTTTCCGCCCTGCCGGTGCACCAATACGGCCTTGCGGCGGAAACGGAGACCTTTGAGAGCTTTTCCGCTCTGCTGGACAGCTTTTATGAAGCCAAGGAGCGGCAGGAGCGGGTGCGGCAGCGGGGAGCAGACCTGATCCGCACCGCTACCACCGCCCGGGACCGGGTGCGGCGCAAACTGGCCTTACAGGAGAAGGATTACGCCGCCACTCAGGAGCGGGACGCTCTGCGGCTGTCCGGGGACCTCATCACCGCCAATCTCTACCGCATGGAGCGTGGGCAGAGCAAGCTGGTCTGCCAGAATTACTACGATGAAGATCTGGCGGAAGTCACCATTCCGCTGGACCCGCTGCTGACGCCCCAGCAGAACGCCGCCAAGTATTATAAACGCTACACCAAGGCTAAGACAGCGGAGAAGTACCTCCGGGAGCAGATGGACTTGGCCCGCCGGGACCTTGCTTATTTAGAGAGTGTTTTGCAGGAGATCCAGCAGGCGGAAACAGAGCAGGATTTTCTGGACATCCGGGGGGAAATGAGCGATGCCGGCTTCATCCGTAAGCAGGGGAAGAAGGTGCTCCAGCGGCCCTCCAAGCCACGGGAATTCAAAACCTCCGGCGGCTTCCGGGTGCTGGTGGGGCGGAACAACCGCCAGAATGACAAGCTGACCCTGAAGGACGCCGACTACCGGGATCTGTGGTTCCATGTGCAAAAGCTCCACGGCTCCCATGTGATCCTCTGTACCAACGGCGGGGAGCCGGGGGATCAGGATATTACAGAGGCCGCAGGTTTGGCCGCCTACTACTCTCAGGCTAAGGACAGCGCCAACGTGCCAGTGGACTGCACACAGGTGAAGTATGTCAAAAAACCGGCGGGCGCCCGCCCCGGCATGGTGATCTACACCACCTACCGCACCGTCAACGTCACCCCGGCGGAGGACTTGGTGAGGCGTCTGCAAAACGGAAAATAACAGGAAAAAAGAGCACCGTAAGGTGCTCTTTTTTGTTGAATGGCTCAGGCTGTGTGAGGCGCGTGGCCGGTGTTGTCCTCCGTGTCCCGGAACAGCAGCGTGACGCACCAGAGACCTGCCAGCCCGACCAGCGCGTAGACGATCCGGGAGAGGACGGCGGCCTGCCCGCCGAACAGGAATGCGACGGTGTCAAAGCCGAACAGCCCCACGCCGCCCCAGTTCAGCGCGCCGACGATCACAAGGATCAGCGCAATTTTGTCAACGATCATATTGTACCTCCTGTGTGACAAGTGAACTGTCCGTAGTGTTTTCGTAAAAGACGGATTTTATTCATACCTTGCAAGGCAGATGCGTCTGCATTATAATAAAAAACGAAATTCAAAACAGCGAGGGATACCTATGGATCAACGATTTGAACAGACCGCCTTTTACCCGGCGGATATCTTACTGACGCAGACGGCTGAAATGAAAAAATGGCCGGTGGTCGCCTGTGACCAATTCACCTCTCAGCCAGACTACTGGCAGGCGGCGGAAGCAGCCGTAGGAGAGGCTCCGTCAGCCCTGCGGCTGGTGCTGCCGGAGGTCTATCTGAGCGGCCCGGATGTGGACAAGCGAATTGAGACCATCAACGCTTCTATGGACCGCTACTTGGCGGATGGCCTGTTCCGGACGCTCTCGGACAGCCTGATCTATCTGGAGCGCACGCAGTCTGACGGCCAGGTGCGGCATGGTTTGATCGGCTGTGTTGATCTGGAGCAATATGACTTCACCCCTGGCTCCGGGGCGCTGATCCGGGCCACGGAGGGGACAGTGTTGGAGCGCATCCCACCCCGGGTACGGGTGCGGGAGCACGCGGCTCTGGAGCTGCCCCATGTGATGCTGCTGATCGACGATCCGCAGAGAAGCGTGATCGAACCGCTGACAGGGGAGACCGGCGTCATGGAAGCCCTCTATGACACGGACCTCATGCTGGGCGGCGGCCATGTGAAGGGCTGGCGGCTGACGGACAGCCAGATGGGCAGGGTAGCCAACACCCTGAGCGCCTTGAAAAGTCCGGAGGCCATGGCGGATAAGTACGGCATGGCGGACGCGGCCCCGCTGCTGTTCGCCGTGGGAGACGGCAATCATTCTCTGGCCACCGCCAAAGCCTGCTATGAAAATCTGAAAAAGGTGACGCTACCGGAGCAGTGGGCGTCCTTGCCCGCCCGGTACGCCTTGGTGGAGGTGGTGAATCTTCACGATGACGCGTTGACTTTTGAACCCATCCACCGGGTACTGTTCCATGTGGACGGCCGGGATCTGTGGGACGCCTTTCAGGCGTTCTATCCCGGCGCGCATACTGGCGGGGGAGAGGGGCATACGGCAGAGGTCTGCGGTCAGGGAATGGACGGCCTGTGGACGGTTCCGCACCCCAAAGCGCAGTTGACGGTGGGAACGCTGCAAGCCTTTCTGGACGCATATTGCAGGGACCATCCGGAGGTGCAGGTGGATTACATCCACGGGGATGACGTGGCCCGAAAGCTGGGCAGTCGGCCGGGGAATCTGGGATTCCTGCTGCCGCTCATGGGGAAGGAGCAGCTGTTCCCCACCGTGATGGCCGACGGCGTGCTGCCCCGCAAGACCTTCTCCATGGGAGAGGCGCGAGATAAGCGCTACTATCTGGAAGCCAGGAGGATTCGATGAAGATACAGGAACAGGCCCCGGCGAAAATCAATCTGGCCTTGAACATTTTAGGCCGCCGGACGGACGGCTACCACGAGCTGCGGATGGTGATGCAGTCCGTTTCCCTTTGCGACACAGTAACGGTGGAGGAGACTGGCATCGGCTTCACGTTGCTGGCGGACGGCTTCACGGTCCCGGCGGGGAAGTCCTCCTTGGAGCAGCAGGCGGCGGAAGCCTTTTTTGCCGCCGTCGGACGGCCCATGCCGCCCCTGACCGTGCATCTGGAAAAAACCACCCCGGCCTACGCAGGCTTGGGGGGCGGCAGCGCGGATGTGGCGGCGCTGCTGCGGTGCCTGCGCCGGCAGTATGCGCCGGAAATGCCCGTGGAGCAGCTGCGGGCCATCGGACTGACGGTGGGCAGTGATATGCCCTTCTGCGTTTCCGGCGGCACGGCTCTGGCGGAGGGCCGGGGGGAACGGCTGACGGCGCTGCCTGCCCTGCCGGATTGTTGGATCGTACTGTGCAAGCCGGAATTCGGCATCCCCACGCCTGCGCTGTTCACGTTGGCGGATGCCGGGACACCGAAAAACCGCCCGGATATCGACGGCATGATCCGCGCACTGTCTGCGGGGGATCTGGACGGCGTGGCGGCACAGCTGTGCAACGTGTTCGAGGAATTTCTGCCAGAGGAATACCATGAGGTGTTCCACATCAAAAACCGGCTTTTGGAGCTGGGGGCGCTGAACGCCGCCATGAGCGGCTCCGGGCCGACGGTGTTCGGCCTTTTCCGGGAGAAAACGGCGGCGAAGGCGGCGTTGACCGCCTTGAAGCAGCGCTATCCGCAGACCTATTTGGCAAAATCTGTTGGCGAGTTGGTATAAAACATAAAATTTCCGTCCAAAATCCAGATACATGAGAATTGTATCCGGAAAGGACGGAAATTTTTTATGAAACAGCGGTTACATCCCATCGAGCTTACGTTGATGATCGTGGCGGCGCTGGCGCTGACCTCCGGGGCGGTGGCCCTTCACACCCAGAGCCAGTTAGCGGAGAAGGTGGTGCGGCTTCACGTACTGGCCAACTCCGATTCCGAGGAGGATCAGGCGCTGAAACTGAAGGTGCGGGACGCCGTGCTGGAACAGGCCACGGAGACCCTCCGGGGAGCGGACAGTCAGGCAGAGGCCAGCCGCCGCTTGACGGATATCCTCCCGGAGTTGGAGGAAACGGCCCGTGTCGTCATCACGGCCAACGGCTATGATTACGGCGTCCGGGCGGAGCTGGCGGAAACGTCCTTTCCCACAAAGGAATATGACGGCTTTGCCCTGCCCGCCGGGGAATATCTGGCTCTGCGGGTCCTGATCGGAGAGGCGGCGGGGCAGAACTGGTGGTGCGTGGTGTTTCCGCCCCTGTGTACGGCGGCGGCCAGCGATGTTCCCACCGTCGCGCTGGATGCGGGACTGACGGATCAGGAGGTGGCCCTCATCACGGAGGCGGACGAGGGCTATATCCTGAAATTCAAATCAGTGGAGCTGTGGCAGACCTTAAAAGCAAAGCTGACCAAATGACAACAGCCCGTGCGGATCAATTCCGCACGGGCTGTTACAGGTTTTACAGAACTTTATTCAGGAAGGTGACGAGCCGGGGGCTTTCCGGATGGGAGAACAGCTCGTGGGAGGGCTTATCCTCGCCGATGACGCCGCCGTCCAGGAAAATGGTACGGCTGCTGACCTCCCGGGCGAAGCGCATCTCGTGGGTCACCACGATCATGGTCATACCGCTCTCCGCCAGATCCTTCATCACGTCCAGCACCTCACCGATCATCTCCGGGTCCAGAGCACTGGTAGGCTCGTCGAACAGCATGACCTCCGGGTCCATCATCAGGGAGCGCACAATGGCGATCCGCTGCTTCTGGCCGCCGGAAAGCTGGCTGGGATAGGCGTCGGCCCGGTCGGCCAGACCCACCTTTGCCAAAAGCTCCAAGGCCTTCTCCTGTGCGTCGGACTGGGACATCCCCTTAATGCGCACCGGGGCAGCGGTGAGGTTGTGCATCACGTCCATGTTGCTGAACAGATTGAACTGCTGGAATACCATGCCCATCCGCTGACGGCAGTGATCAATGGCCTTGCCCTTGATGGTGCAGATGTCCGTGCCGTCAAAGAGAATCTGGCCGGAGGTAGGCTGCTCCAGCAGATTCAGGCAGCGTAGGAAGGTGGACTTGCCGCCGCCGCTGGGACCGATGATGGAGACCACCTCATTTTCGTGGAAGGTGGTGCTGATCCCCTTGAGGACCTCCAGCTTGTGGAATTTTTTTTGCAGGTCCACAACCTTCAGAATTTCACGCTTATTTTCCATGGGACAGCTTCCTTTCCGCCAGAGATACCGCCCGGCCGCTGACGAAGGTCAGCACGAAGTAGCACAGCGCCGCCACAGCCAGACATTCCAGATTCTTGTAGGTCACGGCGATCACATCGTTGGTGCGGAACATCAGGTCGGCAATGCCGATCACGGAGACAATGGAGGATTCCTTGATGACGGTGACGAATTCGTTGCCCAGCGCCGGGAGAATATTGCGGATAGCTTGAGGGAGGACCACCAGCCGCATGGCCTCACCGCTGCTGAAGCCAACGCTCCGAGCGGCCTCCATCTGCCCGCCGTCCACAGCCTGAATACCGGAGCGGATGATCTCCGCCACATAGGCGCAACTATTCATACTCATAGCCACGATACCGGCGGCGAACCGGGAGAAGTTGGGGATCCAGGAAATGTTGGGAATGGTAATGCCGATCATGGGCAGACCGTAGAAAATAAACATAAGCTGCACCATCAGCGGCGTTCCGCGGACAAACTCGATGTACGCCACTGCGATCCACCGCAGGGGAGGGATGCGGCACATCCGCAGAGAGGCCATCAGGGTGCCCAGTATCGCGCCGAACAGAACGGAGAAGGCGGCGATGATGAGCGTGTTGACGATGCCTTCGGTGAAAAAGCTGTTGTAGCGTTCTATCAGCTTTGCCATGGTTTCCAAAAAGGCCATGGGAGAATTCCTCCTTGTTTGTGTGCCGGTATCCGGCAAATATCAGGCGGGCACGCGAGGAACCAGAGTTGGTTCCCCGCGCGTCCGTGCTTGGTTCTAATCAGAATCGGTATTTATTTTACAGACCCATGCTGGCAGCCAGCTCCACAGCCTCGTCATAAGCCTTCAGGTAGCTGCCGTCGTTGACCACCTGATTGATGACGGTGTTGACTTCTGCCAGCAGATCCTCGCTGCCCTTAGCGGCCACAACGGCCTTGCCGAAGGAGGCTTCCTCAGAGGTGAAGGCGAAGTTGGAGACTTCCAGACCGCCGTTGCTGGTGGCGATCAGAGATTCGCCCACAGCCTGATCCACCACCAGGCCGGCGATGTTGCCATTCTGGACTTCCAGCGCCAGAGCAGGATACTTTTCCAGCTCGAACAGTTCGCTGTCAGGCAGAGCGGTCTGGATCAGCTGAGACTGGATGGTGCCCTTCTGCGCGCCGACCTTCTGGCCTGCCAGAGATTCCTTGGTGGAATACAGGTCCGCGTTGCCTGCCTTTACAATGAGAAGCTGAGCGCTTTTCTCATACAGGTCGCTGAAGTCGATCTCCTCGGCTCTCTCAGGGGTCTTGGTGAAGGCGGCGATGCCCAGATCCACCTGACCGGACTTTACAGCAGGGATGATGCCGTCAAAGGACATATCCACCACTTCCAGCTCCACGCCCAGGTGATCGGCGATCTGCTGGGCCAGCCACATATCGCAGCCTGCGAAGTTAGCATTCAGATCCTTGAACTCGTAGGGAGCGTACTGGGCTTCCGTACCGACTACCAGCTTGCCGCTGGTCTTGACCTTTTCCAGCGGACTTGCCGCTGCGGCCGGTTCTGCAGGGGTTTCCTCAGCCGGGGTGCTGTCCGCCGGAGCGGAATCTTCAGTTTTGCTGCCGCAGCCGGTCAGCAGAGACAGCATCATCATGGCGCCCAGCGCCAGAGACATGAGCTTTTTCCATGTATTCTTTTTCATATGATCCTCCAAATCCTGAGTGATTATTGAATCAACTCTGTTTATACGTATGATTATACGTGATATTCAGTTAAAATCAATAGGCAAACTGTATATAATCAAAAACTTACTGAATGAATATTTATAAATATTCACAACATGCGAATAAATTGCCGTCAGAAGGACAGGCCCTCCATCCGGTCAAAGGCTTCCTTCAGGCGGTCCAGCCCCACCGTACACGCAATGCGGAAATGTCCGGCGCCGGTGCTGCCGAACAGCGTGCCGGGTGTGACCAGAACGTGGGCCCGTTCCAGGAGCGCCTGACAGAAGTCCTCGGCGCTGAGGCCGGTTTTCTCAATGCCGGGGAAGAGGTAGAAGGTGCCCTTGGGCCGTACCAGACTGAGGTAGGGGATCTGCTCCATCCGGTCCGCCGCATAGAAAATGCGGTCCCGGTAGGCCAGAACGTATTTCTCACGAATGGTCTGCCGGATCGCCAGCGCCTGTATGGCGGCCCGCTGGGAGATGGAAGGGGCCGTATAGATCAGGGAGTTGTTGATGTTGCTCATGACCTCCAGTATCTCCGGCTCCGCGATGGCTACGCCCACCCGCCAGCCAGTCATGAGAAAATTCTTGGAAAAGCTGTTCAGGGTGATGACCCGGTGGGCAAGCCCCGGGATCGTGCGGAGGGGGATGAAGTCCCCCTCATAGAGATAGGTGGTATAGATCTCATCCGCCGCGATCAGCAGGTCATGCTCCTCCGCCACCCGGCCCAGCAGCTCCAGAGTGGAGCGGTCATAGCCCATGCCGGTGGGGTTGCAGGGATTGTTGAACACGATAAGCTTGGTACGGGGGGTGATGGCCGCCCGGAGACGGGCTTCGTCAATGGCCCACGCCTCATTAGCATAGGTGGGGACCTCCACGCACACTCCTCCGGCCAGCTCCGCCTGGGTGCGGTAGAGGGAGAAGTAGGGGGAAAAGACGATGACCTCGTCACCGGGGTCCAGAACGGACAGCATCACCAGCGCCATTCCCATGCTGCTGGAAGCGGTGACCAGAACGTGATCCGGGGAGAGGGGTTGCTTGAAATCCGTCTGCCATGCGTCACAGACGGAGCGGATCAGCTCCGGATCACCCTTCGGATCTCCATAGTGGGTGTACCCGGCCTTAGCTTCCCGGAAGGCAGTGTCGATGATGGCGTCATCGGTGATAAAGTCCGTGTCGCCGATGCTGAGATCAATGATATCCGAATACCGGGCCAGCGCGTCGGTGTCCAGACTCAGTCCGGCGTCGGAATTCTGAAATCGCTTGGCGATATATGATTTTACAGATCTCATAGCGTTTCTCCTTTCACCCGGGGGATCACGGTGGACCCGTTGGGAATGATATAGGTGGATTTTCCGTCCAGTTCCGCAGCTTTCAGTAAGGCGTCCATATCGGAAAAGGCGTGGATCCCCATGGGGGCAACGGTCTGGGGATCAATGGAGGAATACATGAAAATGCGGTACCGCTGGGCCTGCTCACAGTTCAGGAAGAAGATGTAGCCCGCCACGGTGAAGGCCTCCCGCAGACGCTGCTCAATGGTGCCGTCCTGTAAATTCTTGCTCCAGTCGAAGTACTCGGCGGGGCCGCCGCCCTCCGGCGCTTCGATCATCAGAACCAGCGTACCGCCGGGCTTCAACGCGGATTCCACATTGTCAATGGTCTTGGTGCCCTGATAGAGGGAGATGTCCTTGGGAAAGCCGCCGCAGCTGGTGACCACGGCGTCTGCCCGGCAGGGAATATCCACCCGGTAAATGTCATCCACGGCAGTACAGGCCCGCTCCCAGGAGGTCAGATAGTGGCCGGAGAAGATATACGAGAGCTTCATGTCGGCGTTCATCACCAGATTTACCATGAAGAGGTTGTTCACAAGTGACGCCGCCTCGCACATATCCTCGTGCAGCGGGTTTCCCGCCAACACGCCGTTTCCGATGGCGGGGTTGGTGCGGAGCTTGGTGCTGTCCAGCGAATAGGCGTGGTTGTGGCGGATGGTCTCCAAGCCGCTGATGCCAGGGAGGATGCTCTTCCGTCCGCCGCCGAAGCCGGCCATCACATGATGGGTGGCGGCGCCTAAACAGACCACCAGATCCGCTTCTGCGGCAGTGCGGTCGATCCACACAGGTGTCTCATGGGGCGTAGTACCCAGATAGGCAAGATCCTTGGCCTCGCAGTCGTGATTCTTCACACGGACCCGGTTATAGACCCCGTCGGTGACCAGTGTCCGCAGTTCCTGCTCATCGCCGCCGATGTGAGTGCCGTTGGCCACCACGATGGTCAGATGCTCCGGCTGTACGCCGCATTCGTCGATGAGATAGTCAACGAGATGGGGAATCACCAGATCCTGCCGCATCCAGAATCGGGTCATGTCACTGATCACCAGCGCCACCCGATCTCCGGGGCGGACCCGCTGGCGCAGAGGCGCGCTGTCGATGGGCTGCTCCAGCGAGGCGAACAGGGCAGAACGGATGTCGCTGATGGGCGGCGTCTCTGTTCCATGCAGCTCCGCCAGAATATCCGCTTCGTTCAGGGAAAGGGACACAGACCCATGTCCATATTTAAAGTTGTAGGTTTTCATAAGCAGCCTCCTATGAAGACACATGAATAATAATTCATTATACACGTCAAAATTGAATGTTCAATAACCAATCTGCCGCCGCTTCACCAAAATTCGGCGTTGTTCAGCGGAGGGCTTTTGTGTTTTTTTGACAAGGGAAGGTCAAAGAAAAAACCATCCGTCCGGAAATCCAGACGGGCGGCTGGATCAGCGGCACAGATAAGCGTCAATATCAAAGGGCTGCAATGCAGTAGTGGATTTCAGATATAAGGGATGGTGGGGATGGCCGGATTTCAGAAGCGGCCCGGCGGTGAACCATTGAGCGTTTGCGGCCTGACCGTCAGCGGCGAAATCCCGCATACAGTCCATGAGGTAATCCCGCTTTTCGATGATGTTCCCCCAGGCGGCCCAGATAGCAGGGGTCTCCGAAAGGGAGAGAAGATAGCGGAAGGCTTTCCGGTTCTCTTCGTGGAGAGCGCTGTTGCACACCCACTCCATATCGTCCGGCCGGGTGGCCCGCTGGGCGTAGACATTGAACATGAGAAAGCTGTCATAGCCGTTGTTCAGGGCGATGCGCTGGGCGGACTGCAGGGTGGGGTCCAGCGCGTCCGGCGCGGCGGTGGAGGGGTTGATCCCCACGCAGATCAGAGGCTTTTGGCCGCGGGTGCCTAAAATGTAACGGTATTCGGAATAGGTGTTGGGCACATAGAGCCAGCGGCTTACATCGTAATCCGGGGAGGGGCGCAGGGCGGCGTCCAGCGCCGGTTCAAACAGCTCGAGGGCCACGGTATCCGTGGTGCCCTGTGGAATATGGGGCATGACGATCACTCCTGTATGTCAGAATTCATAGCGAAGCCATTGTAGCATGGCGGCGAAAAAAAGGCAATCGGGTCTGTTTTTGGCGGCGGTGTTGTGATAGAATGGGAAAAAACAAACTGCGGGAGGTCACTATGCTGACGATCTTGATCGGCCGTGCCAAAACGGGAAAATCGGATACCATACTGCGACGGATGGCGGAGCTTGGAGAGAGCAGCCAGCAGATCCTGCTGGTGCCGGAGCACGCCTCCCATCAGGCGGAGGTGGACGTGTGCCGCGCCTGCGGCGATACCGCCAGCCGTCATGCCGAGGTGCTGAGCTTTCGGCGGCTGAGCGAGCGGGTGCTGAGCATCACCGGCGGCATCGCGGATGTGACGTTGGACAACGGCGGCAAGCTGCTGACGCTCCAGCGGGCGCTGCTGGAAACGGCCCCCCAGATGACCGTATACCGGAAGCCCTCGCAGAAGGTGGGCTTTCTGGAACAGATGCTGGCGCTGTTCGACGAACTGCGAAGCTACGAGGTGACCCCGGAGATCCTGTACCAGCAGGCGCAGGACATAGACGGCGCTACCCACGACAAGCTGACGGATCTGAGTCTGCTCTACGCCGCCTATGAGGCCCGGCTCCGCCGTCCCGGTCTGGACGCCCGGGACCGGATGACCAAGCTCTGCGACCATTTGGAGGAGTCCGGGTATGTGCGGGACAAGGACATTTTCATCGACGGCTTCACCTATTTCAACGCCCAGGAGCGCCGGGCGCTGGCGATTTTTCTGCGGCAGGCCCGGTCTGTCACGGTCACGCTGCTGGGGGAGGTCAACAGCCGGGAGGAGATCTTTGAACCCACGCTGAAGACCATGTCCATGCTGGAGCGGTTGGCCGCTTCCGAGGGAAAGCCTGTAAAGCTACTATCCTTAACAAACGAAGACCCGTCAGCACTTGGACATTTGGAGCGCCATTTCTTCGGGGAGAATCTGCCCTACGAGGGCGACAGCACCGCCATCCGGCTCCGGGAGGCCGCCACTGTCTATTCCGAGGTGGAGCAGACCGCCGCCGACATCCGCCGTCTGCTGGCGGCGGGGAAGTGCCGCTGTCGGGACATCACCGTGGCGGCCCGGAATATGACGGAGTACGCCGGGACCATCGAAACGGTGTTTGAGCGGTACGGGATCCCGGTGTATCTCAGCCGCCGCAGCGACATTCTGGAAAAGCCGGTGCTGAGCCTGCTGACCGGCGTGCTGTCCTCCATCTCCAACGGCTATGAGTACGAGGATATGTTCCGCTGGCTGAAAACCGGTTTGGCGGGCCTGACGGCAGAAGAATGTGACCTGCTGGAAAACTATGTTCTGAAATGGGATATTCACGGCCAGACATGGCTCCGGGACGAGGACTGGACGGAAAACCCGGACGGCTACGGCGCGCCGTGGAACGACCGGCGGCAGGCCGTGCTGACGCAGGTAAATCAACTGCGCCGCCGGGTGCGGGAGCCGCTGGAGCGTCTGGCGGCGGGCTTGAAGGCCGGGGAGACGGCCCGGGACTATGTAGAGGCCCTGTACGGTTTCATGGAGGAGCTGAAACTGGAAACGGCCCTGACGGAGCGGATGCATGCGCAGGCGGAGGCGGGCCGGATGCAGGAGGCGGAGGAGACCGCTCAGCTTTGGGAGATCCTCTGCGGTGTGCTGGATCAGTTTGTGGAAATTTTAGGGGAAGAACACTTGGAACAGAGCAAGTTTGAGCGGCTGTTCCGACTGGTGCTGACCCAGTACAGCGTGGGTACCATCCCCGTGGCTTTGGATCAGGTGTCCGTCAGTGAGATCACCCGGAATGACCGGCATACCACAAGCTACCTCTTTTTGCTGGGAGCCAATGACCACGTGCTGCCAGACCCCGGTCAGAGCGGCGGCCTGCTGAACGAGGATGACCGTCAGGCGCTGGCCCTCCGGGGCGTCGAGCTGGCCCCCACCGGCATGGAACGGATGGGCATTGAACTGCAAAACCTCTACGCCGCGCTTGCCCAGCCCACGGCGGGCCTGACGGTGAGCTATCCGGTGACGGATGTTTCCGGCAGCGAACTGCGCCCCGCGTTTGTGGTGGAGCGGCTGCGGAAACTGTTCCCGGAGCTGCGTGTGGAACACGAGCGAGCTGACAAGGCATATCGCCTGTCAGCCGTTGAACCTGCGCTGGAAATGGCGGGACAGGACCCCGACGGCCCCCTGTGGCGGTATTTTCAGCAGGAGCCGGACAGCGCCCGACATTTAAGCGCCATGGAACGGGCCGCGGCGGCCCGGCGGGGCAGCCTGTCTCCCGCGGCGGTCCGGGCCATTTACGGAGAGAGGGTCTCCATGACCGCCTCCCGGCTGGAACGGATGCGCTCCTGCCACTTCGCCTACTTCATGGAGTACGGTCTGCGGGCCAAACCCCGGGAACCGGCCTCCTTCGACGCGCCCCAGATCGGCACGTTTCTCCACTATCTGCTGGAAAATGTCACCCGGGACGTGCTGGGACAGGGCGGCTTTGACGCGGTGGATAACAAAGAACTTCACCGCCTGACCCGACAATATATCGACCAATACGCGGAACAGGAGCTGCACAATTTCCAGAACCGTACCCCCCGGTTCCGGTATCTGTTCAACCGTCTGCGGACCAACGCCTACGCTATCATTGACCAGGTGGCGGAGGAACTGCGCCACTCGGATTTCGTCCCTATGGCCTTCGAGCTGGGATTCGGCGGGAAGGACGGAACGCTGCCTGCCGTCATCATTTCCCGCCCGGACGGGGAACTGCGGGTAGGCGGCAAGGTGGATCGGGTGGACGGCTGGATCAAGGACGATAAGCTGTACCTCCGGGTGGTGGACTACAAATCCGGCAAGAAGAAATTCGATCTGGCCAACGTCCGCATGGGACTGGATATTCAGATGCTGCTGTACCTCTTTGCCCTGCAAAAGGAGGGGGCGGAATTTTTCGGAAAAGAGATCGAGCCGGCAGGCGTGCTGTATCTCCCCGCCCGGGACGAGATTTTGCCGGCGGAGCGGGGCATCTCCCCGGAGGCTCTGCAAAAGGAGCGGGAAAAGACGCTGAAGCGCTCCGGACTTCTCTTGGAGGATCCGGCGGTGTTGCAGGCCATGGAGCACGAGGCCCTGACGGAGCCCCATTATCTGCCGCTGCGGGTCGGCAAGGACGGAAATCTCTCCGGGAGCCTCGCCTCCGCCGCCCGGCTGGGGAAGCTGGGCACGTATGTGGACAAATTGCTGGGCCAGATCTCCGACGAGCTGCGCAGCGGCAACATCGACGCGGACCCCTGCTGCCACAGCGAGGAGGACAGCCAGTGCCGCTTCTGCGACTGGGTCTCCGCCTGTCAGTTCCGGGATGGCCGGGATCGGGATCGTCTGCGGTACATCCTGCCGGTAAAACCGGAGGAATTCTGGAAAGAACTTGAGGAAGGAGGCGGTGACCCATGGCAAAGCTGAAACTGACGGAGCAGCAGCAAGCGGCGGTGGAAAACCGGGGCGGCAGCCTGCTGGTGTCTGCCGCCGCCGGGTCCGGCAAGACGAAGGTGCTGGTGGAGCGGCTGTTCCGATACGTGACGGAGGACCACTGCCATATCGATGATTTTCTCATCATCACCTACACGAAGGCTGCCGCCGCCGAGCTGCGGAGCAAGATCGCCGCCGAACTGTCCAAACGGATGGCGGAGACCCCGGAGGACCGACACCTCCGCAGCCAGCTTTTGCGGGTGTATCAGGCGGACATCAAGACCGTGGACGCCTTCTGCACGGCACTGCTGCGGGAGAACACCCATCTTCTGGCACAGGAGGGAGAGCGCTATACCCTGACGCCGGACTTTCGGGTGCTGGACGAAAATGACGCAAAGCTCCTGCGCCAGCGGGTGCTGACCCGGGTACTGGAGCGGTTTTACGAGGAACTGGACGAGGGCGGCGCGCTGCTGGCGGATACGCTGGGCGCGGGCCGGGATGACAGCGCCTTGGAGGATCTGGTGCTGGAAACCTACGAAAAGCTGCAAAGTCACGCTGATCCCGAACACTGGCTCGCGGAAAACCGGACGATCTGGGAAAATCGGAGCGGGGACTTCGACGAAACGCCCTACGCCGCCGAGCTGCTGGCGGTCATCCGTCGAAAGGGATTTCACCACATGGAGGCGCTGCGGCGGGCGGGACAGTCCACCGTAGGCGGGGATCTCTATAAGGGATACGGCGAAAAATTTCTGCGGGCCAGCCGAAGCTTCGCACCCTTGGCGGCAGCACAGAACTGGGAAGCCGCCCGCATTTCTCTGGACGGACTGGAATTCCCCCGGCTCACTACGCCAAAGGGAATGACCGAGGACCCGGAGGTCGTGAGACTGAAGGGGCTGTGGGAGAACGCTAAAACTGCCGCCAAAAAGCTGGCTCCCATGCTGGCGGTCAGCGATACGGAGGCCGTGGAGGACCTTCAGACCATGGCCCCTGCCATGACAGCCCTTTTGAAGCTGACGGCAGACTTTTCCGACGCGTACCGGACGGAAAAGCTGCGGATGAACTGCGCCGATTTCTCCGATCAGGAGCATCTGGCCCTTCGCCTGCTGGTGGAGCGGGACGGCGCGCCTACGGAACTGGGCCGTCAGGTGGCGGGCCGCTACCGGGAGATCCTGGTGGACGAATATCAGGATACCAACGAGGTGCAGAACGCCATTTTCCGGGCGGTGTCCCGTGAAGGCAAAAACCTCTTTACTGTAGGGGACGTAAAGCAGAGTATTTACCGGTTCCGGTTGGCGGACCCTACGATTTTTCTTGACAAGTACTGCCGCTTCACACCTGCTGAAAATGCGGCGGAAGGGGAGGAGCGCAAAATTCTGCTGTCCAAAAACTTCCGCTCTCGGGGAGAGATTTTGGACGCGGCCAATTTCATCTTCTCCAACATCCTGTCGGCGGAGATGGGAGAGATGGAATACGGCGAGGACGAGTCCCTCCACTTCGGCGCGGAGTACTACCCGCCCCGGAAGGACTGCGAGACGGAATTCCACCTCATCTCCGCCCATCAGAAGTCGGCGGCAAATGAGCGCCCGGTGAAACGGCTGCTGGCGGAGGCCCGGTTCACGGCGCAGCGCATCCGTCAGCTTTTGGATGAGGGCTATCCCGTCACCGGGGAGGATGGCACGCTGCGGCCCTGCCGCCCGGAGGACATCGTGATCCTGATGCGCTCTCCGGGGAGCCGGTCCGCCGCCTTCGCCCAAGCGCTGGCGGAGCGGGAAGTGCCCTGCTCCTTTGAGGAAAGCGGCGATTTCTACCAGACCCCGGAGATCTCTGTTACGCTGGCCCTGTTGGAGATCGTCGACAATCCCCGGCAGGATGTGCCGCTGATCGCCGTGCTCCGCTCCCCGGTGTTCGGTTTTACGCCGGACCGTCTGGCGGAGATCCGCAGCCGTGACCGGGAGGGAGACTTCTATGACGCTCTGCTGGCGGACGGCGGCGAGGACGTACAAGCGTTCCTGACAACGCTGACCGGACTGCGGGACGCGGCGGCAGACATGAGCGTGTGCCGCCTGCTGTGGCACATCTACAATACGCTGCATCTGCCGGGCATCTTCGGCGCTATGGACGAGGGCGGCGTCCGGCAGGAAAATCTGGTGGCCCTGACCCGCCACGCCGAGCGCTTTGAGAGCAGCGGCTACCGGGGGCTGTTCGCCTTCATCACCCAACTCCGGCGGCTCATTGACGCCGGGCAGGCTCCCGCCGTGAAAACAGCCGGGGGGAGCGGCGGCGTTCAGATGATGAGTATTCACAAATCCAAGGGCCTGGAATTTCCCATCGTGTTCCTCTGCGATTTGGAGCACGCCTTTTCCCGGCAGGATTTCGATACGCCAGTGCTGGTGCACCCGGCACTGGGCCTTGGCCCTCTGTGCATCGACCTGAAGCGGAAGATCCGCTATCCCACCATGGCCCGGTTGGCGCTGGAAGAAAAGCTTCGCCGTGAAAATCTTGCGGAGGAACAGCGGATCCTGTATGTGGCCATGACCCGGCCAAAGGAAAAGCTGATTTTGGTAGACGCGCTGTACGGCGCGGAAAAGCGCCTTCAAAAGCTGACCGCCGCCGCGGCCTGTCCCGTCATGCCGGAGGTTGTGGCGGAGGGGAAGTGCTTCGGAGATTGGATCTTACTGCCGCTGCTGTGCCGCCCGGAGGCCGCGCCTTTGCGGGATATGGCCGGGGTGATGGCGGGCGGTCTGTATACCGGCGATACCGCCCCATGGCAGGTGTTCATCCATGACGGCGATGACTTCGGATGGGCGCCCGGAGTGGCCGTGTCCGACACGGAGAAGGATGCAGGAGAAACGCTCTTTGACCCGGCGCTGTTGACCTTCCGGTATCCCTATCAGCGGGAAACGACCCTCCCCGCCAAACTCACCGCCACGCAGCTAAAGGGCCGGGCGCTGGATCAGGAGATCGCGGAAGATGCCTACCACACGCCCTATATCCGGCCCCTTGTCCAGCCGGAATTCCGCCGGGAGAAAAAGGGACTGACACCGGCGGAGCGGGGCACCGCCACCCATCTTGTCTTGCAGTATCTGGATCTGCAAAATTTGGATGTGCCCGGACAGGTGGAAAAGCTGCGGCTGGAGGCCAAGCTGACGGTGGAGCAGGCGGCGGCTGTGGACGTTCCCGCTCTGCGGCGCTTTCTGGAATCCCCGCTGGCTGAGGAAATGCGGCAGGCGGAAACGGCGGCGCGGGAGTATCGGTTCACGGTGCTGATGCCGGCCCGGGATTATGACCCGGCAGCCGCGGAGGAGGACAGCATCCTGCTGCAAGGTGTGGTGGATTGCTGGTTTGAAACGCCGGAGGGCATCACGGTGGTGGACTTTAAGACCGACTTCGTACGGACGGAGGAAGATGTGGCACAGCACGCAGAGCTGTACCGGGGCCAGCTGGCGGCGTACTCTCTGGCGCTGGAACGGGTGCTGGAAAAGGCGGTGACACGGAAGGCACTGTACTTCCTGCAAGCCGGGAAAACCGTGGAAATCTCGTGATTTCAAGCTTTTTCGCAAAAACCGGAAAAAATGCTTGCAATCTGTGTTCCGATGTGATATGCTTATTTAGCTTTTGTGGGGTGAAAGCTCCATAGAGGTAGTTTTGTACCAGAAAGAGGTGAACGAGAGCAATGAAGGAAGGAATCCATCCCAATTATCAGCAGACTACGATTACTTGCGCCTGCGGTAATGTGATTGAGACAGGTTCTACCAAGAGTGATATCAAGGTGGAAGTCTGCTCGAAGTGTCACCCCTTCTTCACTGGCAAGCAGAAGCTGGTCGATACCGGCGGACGCGTGGCCAAGTTCAACAAGAAGTTCGGCCTGAACAAGTAAGCCTGTACACTTCGTCACATCCAGCAGTGGTCTGCATCCGCAGACCACTGCTTTTTTATTGCATTTTTTCAAAATTCGGATATACTGGACACATCAATGAAATGGGAAACCCATTTGACACGGGGCCTCCCAAACGCAAGGAGAGACACATTTGTTACCGAAAAAGGAAGAAATTCGAGATAAAGTTGTATTGGTGGGCCTGAACTCCCCGGTTTTGCGGGAGGACAGCGCCACCGAGGAAAGTATGGACGAGCTGTCCGCTCTGGTGGAGACCGCCGGCGGCGAGACTGCCGGCATCGTTCTCCAGAATCGGGCCACGCCGGATCCCCGGACCTTCATCGGGGAGGGCAAGGTGGCGGAGGTGCAGCTTTACGTTGAAAATGTAGGTGCTACCATGGTCATTTTCGACAATGACCTTTCCCCCTCCCAGCAGCGGGTGCTGACGGAGCTGCTGGGCATTCAGGTATTGGACCGCTGCGGCCTGATCCTGGATATTTTCGCTCAGCGGGCAAAAACCAAGGAGGGCCGCTTGCAGGTGGAGCTGGCCCAGTACCGCTATCTGCTGCCCCGGCTGATCGGTATGTGGAGCCATCTGGAGCGTCAGGGCGGCACCAGCGGCAAGGGGCCTATTGGCTCCAAGGGCCCCGGCGAGACGCAGCTGGAAACGGACCGCCGTCTTATCAACAAGAAGATCGACAAGATCCGGGCAGATCTGGAAGAGGTACGCCGTGTCCGGGCCACCCAGCGACAGCAGCGGCAGAAGAACGAGATCCCGGTGGTGGCCATCGTTGGCTATACCAATGCGGGCAAATCTACCTTGCTGAACCAGCTTACCGGCGCTGCGATCCCGGCCAATAACCGGCTGTTCGACACGCTGGACACCACCAGCCGCCTGCTGACGGTCAGCGATACAATGGATGTGGTGGTGTCCGATACCGTTGGCTTCATCCGCAAGCTGCCCCATCAGCTGGTGGAGGCGTTCAAGGCCACACTGGAGGAATTGGAGTACGCCGATCTGCTGCTCCATGTTATCGACGTGTCCAACCCGGAATGGCAGCATCAGGCGGAGGTTGTGGAGAAGCTGATCGTGGAACTGGGAGCCAATGAGATCCCCCGCATCGACGTATTCAATAAGTGCGACCGTGTGGAGGCCGGTGACCTGCGGCCCCACGGCGCTGACATCTGCTCCATCTCCGCCCGGACCGGTGAGGGCGTGGACCGTCTGCTGGAAATGATCGACCGGCGGCTGGACAAGGGCACCCGCCGGGTGACCATCCACCTGCCGTATGACAAGGGCAGCCTGCTGGATATGCTGTACCGGGAGGCCAAGGTGGAATCCGTGGAATACAGCGAGACCATTGACCTTGTGGCGGTGTGCCCGCCCAAGGTGCTGGGCCAGATCGGAGACTATACCCCGGACTGGACGCCGCCGAAAGAGGACTGGGAATGATCACGCTGAAAACGCGGCGGCTGCTCCTCGCCCCCTGGCGGGAGGAGGATGCCGAGGCATTGTACGCTCTGGCGTCGGACCCGGAGATCGGCCCCATGTGCGGCTGGGAACCCCACGGAAGCGTGGAGGAAAGCCGGGAGGTCATCCGGGATGTGTTCAGTGCGCCGGAGGTCTGCGCAATTCTCAGCAGAGAGAGCGGCGCACTGCTGGGAGCGGTGGGCCTTCAGCCGTCATCGGAGATTTTTCCGGAGCTTTCTGCCACAGAGCAGCGGGAGATGGGCTATTGGCTGGGACGGCCGTATTGGGGCCATGGCGTTATGACGGAGGCTGCAACAGAACTGCTGCGCTTCGGCTTTGAGACGCTGGGGCTGGAAGCCGTCTGGTGCTCGCATTATGACTGGAACAGCCGGTCTCGTCGGGTCATTGAGAAGTGCGGCTTCCGCTATCAGTTCACGAAAGAGACAACGAATGTCATCGGAATGACCAACAAAACGGTGTTTTACGCCTTGAAAAAGGAAGAATGGCTGGCTTTTTCCGGTGAAAAGGAGTTTGCATGACGGAGTACATCGTCCCCTATCAGGACGCCGAGAGCGAGTTTACGGAAAAGCGCTCCCGCTTCATCACCCACCTCTACAAGGTGGAGACGGAGGCGGAGGCCCGGGCCCGCATCGAGGAAATGAAAAAGAAATACTATGACGCCCGGCACAACTGCTGGTGCTACCTCCTGCAAGAGGGAGGCGTGGTCCGCTACTCCGATGACGGCGAGCCGCAGGGCACGGCGGGCCAGCCTATGCTGAACGTGTTCCAGCGGAAGGAGGTCTGGAATGTGTGCTGCGTTGTGACCCGGTACTTCGGCGGCATACTGCTGGGAGCCGGGGGGCTGACCAGAGCCTACACCAAGGGAGCCACTGATGCGCTGACCGCCGCCGGGATCGCCCGGATGGGGCTTTGGACGCTATGGGACGTGCCCTGCACTTATCCGCTGCTGGAGCGGATGAAGCTGGAGGTGGCCGCCGCCGGCGGCGTGGTCCGGGACGCGGAATACGGCGCGGACATCACCCTTCACGCGGCGTTCCCTGCCGGCGGCGCGGAGCGGTTCCAGGCGAAGCTGACGGAGCTTTCTGCCGGAAGCCTGTCCATGACGGCGGCAGGAGAGGAGTTCCTGCCTGGTCCCCGGGAGGAGGCCCGGTAACAGCGCCTGCATTTCCGGCGTTTCGACTGAAAACGGCGGATTTTCCTTGCATTTCCCACAAAACTTCTGTATAATGCAAATTTATGATAGATTTTTTCAGGGAGGACTGACAGCAATGGCTGACGAGATCAAAACCACGGCGGCGGAGGCCCCCGAAAGCCGCAACTTCATCCATGCTTTTATTGAGGAGGACATCGCCCAGGGCGGGCAGTTTGAGGGCATGACCGTGCACACCCGGTTCCCGCCGGAGCCCAACGGCTACCTCCATATCGGCCACTGCAAGGCTCTGACCATCGACTTCGGCACCGCGGAAAAGTTCGGCGGACTGTGCAACCTGCGGATGGACGACACCAACCCCACCAAGGAAGACGAGGAGTTCGTGGAGGCCATCAAGGAGGACATCCACTGGCTGGGCTTCGACTGGGGCGACCGCTTCTTCTACGGCTCCGATTATTTTGAGGAGGATTACAAGCAGGCTGTGGGCCTCATCAAGAAGGGTCTGGCCTATGTGTGCCAGCTGTCTCCCGAGGAGTTCAAGGCCCACCGGGGCGACATCGGCATCCCCGCCACCTCTCCCTACCGGGACCGTCCCATTGAGGAGAGCCTGGACCTCTTTGCCCGGATGCGGGCAGGGGAGTTCCCCAACGGCGCCATGACCCTCCGGGCTAAGATCGACCTGGAATCCGGCAACTTCAACATGCGGGACCCCGTCATCTACCGCATCAACCACATGCACCATCACCGCCAGGGGGACAAGTGGTGCATCTATCCCATGTACGACTTCGCCCATCCCATTCAGGACGCGCTGGAGGGCATTACCCACAGCCTGTGCTCTCTGGAATTTGAGGCCCACCGTCCCCTGTACAACTGGGTCATCGAGCATTGCGACCTGCCTGCCCATCCCCGCCAGATCGAGTTCGCCCGTCTTGGCATCGACCACACGGTCATGAGCAAGCGCAAGCTCCGCAAACTGGTGGAGGAAGGCCGGGTCTCCGGCTGGGACGATCCCCGGATGCCCACCCTCTGCGGCCTGCGCCGCCGGGGCTACACCGCCCGGTCCATCCGTAATTTCTGTGACCGCATCGGCGTGGCCAAGTCTGCCAACGTGGTGGAATACGGCTTCCTGGAGCACTGCCTCCGGGAAGACCTGAACGAGACCGCCCAGCGGGTGATGGCCGTTCTGCGGCCCATCAAGCTGACCATCACCAACTATCCCGCCGGAAAGACGGAGACCGTCACCGTGGAGAACAATCCTCTGGACCCCTCCGCCGGGACTCGGGAAGTACCCTTCTCCGGCAGCCTGTGGATCGAGGCCGATGACTTTATGGCTGAGCCGATCCCCAAGTACAAGCGTCTGACCCCCAACGGCCCGGAGTGCCGCTTGAAGGGTGCATATCTCATCAAGTGCGTCGGCTATGAGACGGATGAAAACGGTAATGTGACCGAGATCGCTGCCGAGTACGATCCCGACAGCCGGGGCGGCGACCCCGCCGACGGCCGGAAGGTGAAGGGCGCGACCATTCATTGGGTAGACGCCGCCACCGCCGTGGACGCCGAGGTGCGGCTCTATGACAACCTGTTCACCGACGCCAACCCCGACGCCGCCGACAAGGACTTCATCGAGTGCCTGAATCCCGGCTCTCTGGAGGTCCTGACGGACTGCAAGGTGGAGGCCGGTCTGGCCGCCGCCGCAGACCGCTACGCCGAAAGCCACGAGGGCGGAAAGACGGCTCCCGGCTACCAGTTCATGCGTCTGGGCTACTTCTGCCTGGATAACAAGGATACCAAGGCGGGCCATCCGGTGTTCAACCGCAGCGTCAGCCTGAAGGATAGCTTCAAAAAGTAATCCAAATAAAAGGTCTGTCCCGAAACTTCGGGGCAGACCTTTTTTGCTCAGTCGATCTTCAGGGGCTTTTTCAGGTTGTAGAAGGTGAAGGTGCCGGTGCCATCCAGATTTCCGTCCTGATCCGTGATCCGGATGTCGAATACGCAGACGGTGCCGCCGTGCTTGGCCTCCCGGGCCTCGGCGGTCAGAACATCGCCTGCCTTGGCTGCACGCATGAAATTGTACTGGGCGTTCAGCGTCACCGCCTGTTCGCCGTAAGCCGCCATGGCGGAGCCGGCGGCGTTGTCCGCCATGGAGAAGAACAGGCCGCCATGGGCTACGTCCACGGGGTTCAGATCGTCCTCCGTTACGGTCTTGACCACCTTGGCATAGCCGGGGGACAGCTCCGTTACCATGATGCCGACCCGTTGACAGAAGCGGTTGCGGGCGTTGCGGTATTCCAGAATTTTTTGCATATCCATTTGCAGGAACTCCTCAACATGAATTTTGTCTCATTTTACACGCTTTGACGGGAAAGGTCAAACGAAAACAGAAGAAAATGCTCAAAAACCGTTCCGTTTCGCTTGCAATCGCGCGGTGGAATACAGAATTGACCGCCGGAGCAGCGCTCCGGCGGTTTTTCTCCTATAAGTGCTTGCGGATGGTGTTGATGGCCCCTTTTTCCAACCGGCTCACCTGCGCCTGAGAGATGCCCACCTCGGCGGAGACCTCCATCTGGGTCTTGCCCTCGTAGAACCGCAGAGACAGGATGCGCCGCTCCCGTGGGTCCAGCAGCTTCATGGCATCCTTCAAGGCGATGCGCTCCGTCCAGCGTTCGTCGGTATTCTTGGTGTCGCTGACCTGGTCCATGACGCAGATGGCGTCGCCGCCGCTGTCATAGATCGGCTCGTACAGAGAGACCGGGTCCACGATGGCGTCCATGGCAAAGACAACCTCCTCCCGGGGAATATCCAGCACCTTGGCGATCTCCTCTACCGTCGGCTCCTTCTGGTTTTCCGCCATGAGGCGCTCCCGGGCCTGCAAGACCCGGTAGGCGGTGTCCCGCATGGAGCGGGAGACCCGGATGGCGCTGTTGTCCCGGAGGTAGCGGCGAATCTCGCCTACGATCATGGGCACACCGTAGGTAGAAAACTTTACCGGCTGAGAAATATCGAAATTGTCAATGGCCTTGATGAGTCCTACGCAGCCAACCTGAAACAGATCGTCCACGCTTTCACCTCGCCCCGCGAACCGCTGGATCACCGACAGCACCAGCCGCAGATTCCCCTCGATCAGCTCTTCACGGGCCTGCCGGTCCCCGGCCTTGCTGCGGCGGAGCAGCTCCATGGTCTCACTGCTTTTCAGGACCTTCAGCTTTGCCGTGTTGACCCCCGCGATCTCCACTTTCCCCTGCATATATCCGCCTCCTGCCGTTAAGCTCGACGGAGTCAGTATGCCCCTGCCGCGTTTTTCCTATACGGGAGGTTTTTGCCGATTCCGGCGGCATAGGACAGTCCCGGATCGGCATACCATTTTTTGAAAGGGGGCGGCGTAGATGCGGATACGGGAACTGCGGCGGAAAGAGGTCATCAACATTACGGACGGCGGGCGGCTGGGCTTTGTGGGGGACGTGGACCTCCGGATGCCGGACGGCCAGACGGCAGCCCTGATCGTCTACGGTCCCGCCCGTTTTTTCGGGCTGTTCGGCAGGGGAGAGGAGTACTACGTCCCGTGGGACAGCATCCAGCGGATCGGGGATGACATCATCCTCATCGACAAGCCCGCCCAGCACCGGGACCCGGCGCTGGAACGCCGCCGGCGGAAAAAATTCTGATAAAAAACAGCTCAACGTGGAATTTTCGGAGAAACGCCGAAAATTTCACGTATTTTTTGGAAATAATTCTTGCAATCCGTTTCACGTTGTGCTATGATAATTCAGCATTCCGCATGGCTGCGGACTCTTTGTTTGTGCCCATTTGTAAAAAAAACGGGTTAGCAGAGGGGAGGAAACAGCCAGAGGTACAAACTAAATTTTTGGAGGAAATCAAACTATGGCAAGTGTCGTATCCATGAAGTCCCTGCTGGAGGCAGGCGTTCATTTCGGTCACCAGACCCGTCGCTGGAACCCCAAGATGGCTCCCTATATCTACACCGAGCGCAACGGTATCTATATCGTTGACCTGCAGAAGACCGTGAAGAAGCTGGAGGAGGCTTACGCTTTCGTCCGTCAGCTGTCTGAGAACGGCCAGTCCCTGCTGTTCGTCGGCACCAAGAAGCAGGCTCAGGAGGCCATCAAGGAAGAGGCTACCCGCTGCGGTCAGTACTATGTCAACGCTCGTTGGCTGGGCGGCATGATGACCAACTTCAAGACCATGCGTACCCGCGTGGACCGTCTGAACCAGCTGAAGGCCATGCAGACTGACGGCACCTTCGATATGCTGCCCAAGAAGGAAGTCATGAAGCACCTGGGCGAGATTGAGAAGCTGGAGAAGTATCTCGGCGGCGTGAAGGACATGAAGAAGCTGCCCGGCGCTCTGTTCATCGTGGATACCCGCAAGGAGCGCAACGCCATTGCTGAGGCTCACAAGCTGGGCATCCCCGTGGTGGCTATTGCCGATACCAACTGCGATCCCGACGAGATCGACTATGTGATCCCCGGTAACGATGACGCCATCCGCGCCATCAAGCTGATCGCTTCTGTCATGGCCAACGCCATGCTGGAGGGCAAGCAGGGCGAGCAGATGGACGAGGCCGCTGAGGCCCCCGCTGCCGAATAAACTAAGACTCTGCGGGAGCGCAAGCTCCGATACTATGTAAATTGGAGGAAAAAGATTATGGCTTTTACCGCTGCTGATGTTAAGAACCTGCGCGAAATGACCGGCGTAGGCATGATGGACTGCAAGAAGGCTCTGACCGCTTCCGACGGCGACATGGACAAGGCCGTTGAGTTCCTGCGTGAAAAGGGCCTGGCCGCCTCCGCCAAGAAGGCTGGCCGTGTTGCCGCCGAGGGCATGGCTTACGCCGCTGTCATCGACGGCGTGGGCGTGGTCGTTGAGGTCAACGCCGAGACCGACTTCGTGGGCAAGAATGAGAAGTTCGTGGACTTTGTCAAGGGTGTTGCCGCTACCGTGGCCGCCAACAAGCCCGCCGACTTGGAGGCCCTGATGGCCTGCAAGTACAACGGCACCGACCTGACTGTTGAGCAGCAGCAGCAGGAGATGGTCCTCGTCATCGGTGAGAACATCAAGGTGCGCCGCTTCGCCATCTTCACTGAGGGCGTGTCCGTTCCCTATATCCATGCCGGCGGCAAGATCGGCGTGCTGGTGAACCTGAAGGTGGAGGGCGATATTGACGCCACCGCCGTGGGCAAGGACGTTGCCATGCAGATCGCCGCTTTGAATCCCCGTTTCTGGGACAAGTCCCAGGTCTCCCAGGATGTCCTGGACGAGGAAAAGAAGATCATGATGGTCCAGATGGAGAATGATCCCAAGATGGCCAGCAAGCCCGAGCAGGTACGCGAGAAGATCGTCATGGGCAAGATGAACAAGTTCTACTCCGAGAACTGCCTGCTGCAGCAGGAGTTTGTCCGCGGCGATGTGTTCACCGGCTCCGTGGAGCAGTATATCGCTGACGCTGCCAAGAAGCTGGGCGGCAAGATCACCTTCGTGGACGCCATCCGCTTTGAGAAGGGCGAAGGCATCGAGAAGAAGCAGGAGAACTTCGCTGAGGAGATCGCCAAGATGGTCAAGGGCTAAGCCCAACACCGAATATCGTCTGAAAAAGGACAGCCGCATTGCGGCTGTCCTTTTTGCTTCAATCACGATGATGGCAGAAATCAAGATCCGTCAAGAAAACCGTCCCCGTGCTTGGCAGAGCCAAACATGGGGACGGTTTCGTAGTTTTGCCCGTGTTGGATCGGTCTTTTGAGCGGGGAGCGGCAAGCATGGTCAGTTTTCCAGCTCTGCCGGCGTTTTGGGATAGTCGGCGTAATAGCCATCATTGGGATTTGCCAGGTAGTACCGCAGCAGCTTGGCCCAACCGGTTTCTTCTGCCGTCAAGGCATTGGCATTGATGGCGGCGTCCAGAGCGGAGACTGCTGTCTCGCAGTCGGCGGGGTAGTAGTCTGCACCGTAGGCGGTGCCTCCCATAATCAGAGTCTGCACCGCCTCATCATCGGCAGTGCTGCGGGCCAGCGCCTTGGCATAAGCCACCGGATCAGAAAAGAGAGCCCGAGAGAGGAGATAGCAGTAATCCTCCGCGTAAGCGCCGTCGATGCCACGCGCAGCATAACCGCGCTGGATGAAATAAATATCACCACTGGAGTAGTGTTCCTGTTGGGAGATCCAATCCAGCAAGGCAAATATAGTGCCACTGCTGTCGATACCGCCCAGTTTCCCGAATTCCTGCCAATCCATATCCGGCAGGTTGGTGAAAACATCCCGGCGGTAGGCGTACCGTTCCTCTGCGGAGAGGTTTTCGTTGGTCACAAGCTGGTTCCATGCAATATAGACCTGCCGGGTAGCGTCTACCGGCTCCTGCGGAAGCTCCTGCCGGTGGGAGAAGTCCGGGTCGCCGTTTTCATCCACCGGGAAGGTGGAGGTATTGTTGGCGGCGGCGTAGAAGTCTCCCATATCCTGCATCAGCTCCATGGAGATGCCCGCCACCAGGCCATCCTTTATGAAGAAATAGATCGTCTGATAGCCGCGGCCCTCCTCAAAGGCGCTCCAGATATACAGATAGTCATGGGGAACCAGCGAATACCCATCCGCCTCCTTGAGACCGTACAGCAGCGTTCCTTCCGCCTGATCCTCCTTGCCAGAGTGATAGGCGTCCACCACAAAGGACTTTTCGTTACCGACGCTGATGCCACGGGGCGTCCAGAAGCCGGGGGCCATGGTGGAAATGCGGCAGATGGTATCCCCGGCGGCCTGCCCCTGCTCCGGGTCGGCCTGAAGGTGGATGTAGTCCACATACAGCCCGCCGCAGACCGCGTGGTGGACGGCGGCCAAATGGAGGTCCGTGCCCTCCGTGACGATCTTCTCCGGAGCCGTCAGATGGAGGGAGGTGTGAAAGGGGAAGGGCACATCCTGATTTCCCAAAGTCAGGAACTCATACCATTCCCGGCCGTCCGTCCGGGGAACCTGCCATTGCAGGTAAAAGTCCGACGCGGGCTCAGCATAATCGTTTACCTGCCCCGCAGGCGGCTGGTTGATCCGGTAGAGAAGGTAACCGGCAATCAGAACCGGCAGCAGAACGCATACGCTCAGGAGGAACCACCACTTTTTGCTGGTGTTTTTCGGCGGCGCCGGTTCCTCCGGCGTTTCCGTCAGCTCCGCCACGGAGACGCCCAGTTCCCGGGCCAACCCAATCAGGTTGTTCAAATCCGGGGCAGAGAGGTCGGTCTCCCATTTGCTGACGGCCTGACGGCTGACGCCCAATCGGGCACCCAGCTCCTCCTGAGAAATATTCAGCTTTTTTCGATACAGGCTGATGCGCTGTCCAAGTGTCATATCGCGTCCTCCTTCCATAGGGGGTATCGGTGGAATTTCGACTTCAGTATACCATACGGGGCCGCTATTGGCTACCACCCGGCTGTCAACTATCGGTTGCGGGCGGAAAAAAGACCGGAATTCCAGCAAAAACCGGTCATGGAATTTTCCTGTGAAAATCTTCGGATACCCCCTTTCCAAACGACAGAAAATAAGGTAAAATAGACACTGATAACATATGCCACAGGAGGTCATTATGGAAAAACCGGTATATCATCGTGTCCTATTGAAGATCAGCGGCGAGGCCCTTGCGGGAGACAAGCATTCCGGTCTGGATTTTGAGGTCATTGGTCAGGTGTGCGACGTCATCAAGAAGTGTCTGGACATGGGCGTTCAGGTGGGTCTGGTCGTCGGCGGCGGCAACTTCTGGCGGGGCGCCAAGAACAGCGGCGGCGGCAAAATGGAGCGGACCCGTGCCGATCACATCGGTATGCTGGCTACGGTTATGAACTGTCTGGCAGTGGCGGACGTCTGCGAGCAGAAGGGGATCCCCGTCCGGGTGCAGACCGCCCTTGAGATGCGGGCCATCGCGGAGCCGTACATCCGTTCCCGGGCGATCCGGCATCTGGAAAAGGGCCGTGTGGTCATCTTCGGCGCCGGTACCGGCAACCCCTATTTTTCCACGGATACGGCGGCAGTTCTGCGGGCGGCTGAGATCGACGCGGACGTGATCCTGTTGGCCAAGAACGTGGACGGCGTGTACAGCGCCGACCCAGTGAAGGACCCCACCGCCGTCAAGTATGACAGCATTTCCTATGATGAAGTGCTGGCCCAGCATCTGATGGTGATGGACACCACCGCAACCTCTCTTTCTATGGATAACCACATTCCCGTGCTGCTCTTTGCCCTGAAGGATCCGGAGAATATCATCCGGGCTCTCTGCGGCGAAAACGTGGGCACGATCGTAAAAGAATAAAGGCGCGAAAGGAAGGAACCAAGCTATGTTGAAAGACGATTACAAGATCTACGAGGAAAAAATGAATAAGAGCATCGACTCTGCCGCCGCGGACTTTGCTTCCGTCCGGGCAGGCCGTGCCAATGCCGCCGTGCTGGACCGCATTATGGTGGATTACTACGGCACCCCCACCCCTATTCAGCAGATCGCGGCGATCTCCACCCCGGACCCCCGGATTTTGCAGATCTCTCCGTGGGACGGTTCTGCGCTGAAATCCATCGAAAAGGCCATTCTGAACTCCGATCTGGGCATCAATCCCCAGAATGACGGCCGGAATATCCGTCTGAACTTCCCTCAGCTGACGGAGGAGCGCCGTAAGGAGCTGGTCAAGCAGATCCGCAAGTATGCGGAAAACGGCAAGGTGGCCATCCGCAACATCCGCCGGGATGCGCTGGAGGCGTTCAAGAAGA